>Ga0209084_1001270_pt1 | contig 21617 bp, 29 predicted proteins | sample C_130820_MF_Meta_FD_187309 | JGI IMG/M metagenome (GOLD analysis project Ga0209084, IMG submission 187309) | Freshwater microbial communities from Lake Croche, Canada to study carbon cycling - C_130820_MF_MetaG (SPAdes) (version 2) | ecosystem: Environmental > Aquatic > Freshwater > Lake...
TTCTTGGTCAGTACCGACGGAATGCGCTTGGTCTGCTGAGGTCGACCAATGTTGTTGAGCCAAGGTAAATCAATGCCCAGCACCTCACGGTACAAAAACAGCAGAGCACTGAGCGCTTGGTTGTGAGTGGAGGCCGATACCTTGCGCTCATTGGCAAGCATGGACAAAAAAGCTTCGACATCGGCCACACCCAACTCGCGCGGGTGACGCATGCCGCCTGACTGCGTGGCGCTCCAGCGGATAAAAAAACGAATCCAATAGAGATAAGATTTCTCGGTTTTGAGGCTATAGTGCATATACCGAACCCGCTCGCGCACTTGATCAAGCAAGCGGGTGGACTGCAAGGAAGGGGCACCGGGTTTCATGGCAAATTTATACCTGTACAAAACCACAGTATATGAGCCTGTAAGCCAAGGCGCAAGCGGCTTGCAGCCAATTAATCTTAAAGATGTATCGACACGGCCCGGATGTATCCACCAGGTTATGCGGTCTACATCACGTTAGTCGCTATCAAACATTTATGAACATAATACGTAGCAAAAAATTCACTGCTGAACGAGCTTGGGGCTCAATTGAAATTGCCAATATGGGCGGTACTACCACCCGCTTGCATTGGACAGACCAGCCCTACAAATGGCATATCAACGATGGCGAGGAAGTTTTTGCTGTTCTCGATGGTCAAGTTGAAATGCGCTATCGCGAAAACGGTGAGGAGAAATCAACCATTTTAGAAACTGGTGATATTTTCTTTGCTTCAGTGGGTACTGAGCATGTTGCGCATCCAATTGGGGCTGCACGCATTTTGGTTGTTGAAAATGAAAATACCGTCTAACCCTGCATTCAAGCGGGACTGCTTGCGCAGCCCCTTAATTCAAACGTTATGCGTCAGGAGCGATCCGTGATCATTGAGCGAATCTTTATTAGTCCAGAGCGTGGCGTCGCTCAACTAGAGTGTGAGCAAATTACAGTCCAAAGCGGAATGGGAATTGTCGGTGATCGGAACTTTGGAAAAAGTCTCCACCCAGGTCAAAACATCACGTTGATCGAGGCCGAAGAAATTGAACTGTTCTGTGCAGAGCAATCCCGCAAACCAGACCTATCGCTCTTGCGCCGTAACCTTGTCACTAGAGGCGTGAAACTCAATGCCCTGCTAAATTTGGAGTTCACAATCGGCGGGATGAGGCTGCGCGGTGTAGAGCTTTGCGAACCGTGCGTTCTAGTTGGGAATAGCCTGAGTAGTGAGTTTCTTTGCCCTGCAACAGTCATAAAACACTGGCTTCACCGCGGCGGCCTGCGTGCTGACGTACTGAGCAATGGAGAAATCGTCTGTGGTGCACGCATTGAAACTGACGCATAACCCTGCGGTGCAGGGGACGCTGCGCGATAAGGCGCCGCGCAGCGCCCCTGACCTTGAACGTTAAATTTCACCTTGCGTTCTATTATTTTGTAGATACAATTAAGTATGCTCACATGGGACGAATCCAAGCGCAAGCTGAATCTCAAGAATCACGGGCTTGACTTCGTTGGATGCGATGCAATCTGGGACCACTTCACAGTGACCCGCGAGGACAAACGGCAAGACTACGGCGAACAGCGCTTTGTCTGTTTCGGTCTTCTAAAGTCAGAAGTGGTTGTGATCGTTTACACCGAGCGCCCGAAAGGGCCTCACATGATCTCGCTGCGAAAGGCAGAAAAACATGAAGCTCGCTACTACCGCCAAGTTGCCAAAGAAAACCTCGGCTAAGGTCAACGACCCGGACAATCCAGCATGGACTGAGGACATGCTGGGTGCGCCAGTGCTCAAGCGTGGGCGCGGGCCTCAGGCCGCGCCTACCAAAGTCCTTACCTCGGTTCGTTTGGATGCGGACATTTTGGAGTTCTTCAAGTCTAAGGGGGCTGGCTATCAGTCGCGGATCAATGCTGCGCTTCGCATGGAATTGGAGAGAAATTTAACTGCTCGTACAAGGGCGACAACGCGCAAGCGCTTGGCGGCTTGACTCGGACGTTAGGCGCCACACTCCATCGACCGCGAGGCTACTGCCGAAAACACCAATGCCGTATACGCTTTACTACTCACCAGGGTCGTGCTCACTCGCCCCACACATTGTGCTGGAAGAGATCGGTCTTCCTTTTTCACTCTCATTTGTCTCAACGGCCGACGGATCAACCCGTACGCCAGAGTATCTAGGCTTAAACCCCAAGGGTCGTGTACCTGTTCTGATCACCGGAGATTTTGTGCTGACAGAATTGCCAGCTATTTTGCTTCACCTCGCCATCGCGCATCCGGGGGCTGGCCTGCTGCCAAGCGCCGCCGACAGCCTCGTCAGGTCAATCGAATGGTTCAACTGGTTGTCAGGAACAGTGCACGCCATTGCAATACGCCAGGTCTGGCGGCCAGAATCGTTCACGTTGGATCAAAACCAACATGAAGGTATCGTCGCAAAGGGCAAAGAAAATCTCGAGTCTGCCTTTGTCCTGATCGAGCAGCGGATGGCCGACTGCGCTTGGGCAGTTGTTGACCGCTACTCAGTGGTGGATCCTTTTCTCTTGGTCTTCTACCGCTGGGGCAACCGTATTGGGTTCGACATGCCTGGTCGCTACAAGTCTTGGACGAAACATACTCAACGTGTACTTGACCGCGCAGCTGTTGGGCGAGCGCTTGCCCAAGAAGGCATTTCTGTTTGGCAGTAGCTCGCCGTGAAAGGGTTATATGCCGTACGTCAGGTGACAGCTAAGCTTTCATCGAGTGGGGCACGCCTCGGCCTGCGACTTCTGCGTGTCCCTCATGTCAAAAGTTCGACGTCATGAAATTTACTTGCGTTCAGTTAGCGTTTTTGCTAACATAATGTATGGCGTTTGAAATTCACTACTTCCAGGAGCGCGTTTACGCAGAGGTGCAGTCATGGCCAGTTGACGTCCTAGCAGACTATGCGCGGTTGGTTGAGCTTCTCATGGAGCATGGGCCAAGTCTTCGCTTGCCACATTCACGCGCCTTTGGTGACGGGTTGTTCGAGTTACGTCCGCGTGGGCGATCAGGCATTGGGCGGGCGTTTTATTGTTTTTTGATGGGCAAGAAAATAGTCGTTCTGCATGCGTTTATTAAGAAGTCGCAGCAGACCCCTGACAAGGAATTGAAGATGGCGCGAAAGCGTCTGAAGGAGGTGATACATGGCTGACTTGAAGTACAAACCGGTTCCTCATAATCACGCTGAATTTTTGGCGTCGGCAAAGCAACGCCCGGGATTTAAGGATGCCTACGACAGCCGTGAACTCGAATACGCCGTTGCAAGCCAGATGCTCAAAGCGCGTGCGAAAGCTGGCTTGACGCAAGACGCAGTCGCAGAGCGCATGGGTACCACAAAGAGTGCAATTTCGCGCCTGGAGGGTGCTGGCCGACACGCTCCATCGTTGGCTACCTTGAAAAAATACGCCGCTGCGGTTGGCTGTGATTTACAGGTAAAGTTTGTGCCGCAAAAAGTCGCATGACGTCGAACTGGTCATTCCAGCAGATGCCTACGGCACCCGCTGAATTTCAACGTTGATGCGGTTTCGGCAATCCGTAAACTCGGGCAAGCCTAGGTACCTGCTATCCTTCCATCATGAAAGTCAGCGAAGTCCTCCGATTGCTTCAACGCGATGGTTGGAATTTGGTCACGACAAGAGGCAGTCATCGACAATTCAAGCACGCGAGCAGGCCTGGTCGCGTCACTGTTCCCGGAAAACTCAGCGACGATTTAGCGCCGGGTACTTTGAACAGCATATTCAAACAGGCTGGACTCAAGTGAGGTGCTATGCGCTATGCAATCGTTATTGAAAAAGCAGAAGGAAATTACTCGGCGTATGCGCCTGATTTGCCCGGGTGCGTGGCTACCGGGGCAACCATTGCAGAAGTCGAGTTCGAAATGCGTGAGGCCATAGCCTTTCACCTTGAAGGCTTGCGCGCGGACGGCTTGCCAGTGCCTGTGGGTTCAAGCCAAGTTGAGTACGTTGAAGTCACAGCATAACGGGCCATTCCATCGGACGGCTGCGCCGCTCGTTGAATTTTGACGTTAGGCCCCTAAAGGAACATTCATGCCACTCGTCACGCTCACGGTTTCCAAGCCCAAAACTACGGAGTTCAAGACCGCAGTTCTTAACGCAGTTCACCAAGCGTTGATCGAGATTGGCGTTCCGGAATCAGATAAGTTCCAGCGCGTTTTCGAGCTGAGTCCCGAAGACTTTCGCTTTGACCTGAACTACCCGGATGTTCAGGGCGCTCGAACAAGTGACTTTGCGCTCGTGGAGATCTTGCTTTCCGCAGGCAGAAGCGTGAAAGTCAAAAAACAGTTCTTCGCAAAACTCACTTCTGGCCTTGAGGCAGCGGGCATTGATCCAGAGAACGTCATGGTTGTTTTCAAAGAAACAAGCTGGGAAAACTGGTCCTTCGCCGGTGGCCGCCAAATTCATGTCTAGGTAAGCGATCATCAGCGCTTCAATGCCTCATAAAAATTTTCATGCGGCCCGACTGCCAGTAGCATGGCTTCAATGGGGGCTGTTTTGTGCGGTTGCAGTTCGTAGGCCAGCAGAGTTTCTTGGCCGTTCAGTTTGAATTTGTAGACGAAAACACCCGCGAGGTCGCCTTTCTTTTCTTCGCCCAGTTGTGGATTTTGAAGAATGGCCTTGATGGCTTCATCCAGTGTTTTTTTGTCGCGTGAGTGGAGTTTTTTGGCTACACGGTTGAACGATGGCGAGGCGCTGACCTGGAGCATCAGCCAAACTCATAAGGCGCAGCCAGTCCGGCTTTGACTTCTTCACGCGAGAGCATGGTGTCTTGGATCAGCCGCAAAGGCATGTCCGGATTGTCGATCACGGCTTTGCCGATGCGTGCCCAGTACTCGATTTGCCGGGGCACCGAGCGGTGCTCTGCGGCGGCGTAGGGCTTGGCGTCTTCGACCAGCTCGTCTGATAGTTTCATTGCGACAGCCATGTGAGTCTTTCTGAATAGTTGGTTGTATTTTGCGACTTTTAAGCAATTTGTGCAACTCACGCGCCAGGTGTGATGGAAGATGGAAGCGGCGAGCAAGCCAGAACCCATACGCCAATGTCTTAAGATCAACCCCTATGAATTGGCTAGACAACATCAAATGGGACGACAAAGGCTTGGTGCCGGTCATCGCCCAAGAAAAAGACACCGGCGACGTGCTGATGTTCGCCTGGATGAACCGCGAGGCCTTGCAAAAGACGGCTGAGCTCAAGCGCGCGGTGTATTTCAGCCGGTCGCGCATAAGCTGTGGTTCAAGGGGGAGGAGTCCGGTCATGTCCAGACGGTGCACGATATTCGCATGGACTGCGATAACGATGTGGTCCTGCTGACGGTGACGCAACTCGGGCACGAACCGGGCATTGCCTGCCACACCGGGCGGCACAGTTGTTTTTACCAACGCTTTGAGGACGGTCAATGGCAAGTGGCCGCGCCGGTGCTCAAAGACCCCGAAACCATTTACAAGTGAACGCCATGAATGCTGTGGATTCTCTGGCGCGTCTGGCGCAAGTCATTGAGGCTCGCAAGCCTGCGAATGGGGGCGACCCCGAAAAAAGCTATGTGGCTCGCCTGCTGCACAAAGGCCCAGATGCTTTTTTGAAAAAGATCGGCGAAGAAGCTACCGAAACCGTGATGGCCGCGAAAGATGTAGACCACGGCGGCGATAAATCAAAATTGGTGGGCGAGGTGGCTGATTTATGGTTCCATTGCATGATTGCTTTGGCGCACTACGATCTGAGCCCCGCTGACGTGGTGTCAGAGTTGTCGCGCCGCGAAGGCCTTAGCGGGCTGGAGGAAAAAGCCTTGCGCAAAATGCATTTGCGTGAAAGCGCCGGCGACTGAATGAGACGTGCATGATGGAGCCGGTGATCATTCCCCCGCAAGACGATTCGCTCAAGACCGTCAGCCTGATCAGTTACATCCTTCATTTGATCGTGGCCATCAGTGCCGTGTTGCCTGGCGCTCAAATGGGGCCCGTCTTGCTGATTGCGGCGCTCATTCTGGACCTGGTCAAAAAGTCGGATGCCCAGGGCAGTTGGCATGCTTCACACTTCAATTACCGCATTCGCACCGTTCTGTGGGCTGCTGCCTTGTATTTGGTGAGCTTACCTTTGTGGTTTGTTTTTATTTTCCCGGGTTGGCTGACCTGGTTGGGTATTTCCATCTGGTTTTTGTACCGCATTGTGATGGGCATGGTGCGTTTGAACCAACAACAACCTATTGATTCTTGAGATTGTGATGACAGATCCGAATTGCGTTTTTTGTAAAATAATTGCCGGTCAAATCCCTTCACGCAAGGTATACGAGGACGAGCAAATTTTTGCTTTCCATGACATTGCGCCTTGGGCACCTGTCCACTTTTTGGTGGTCCCCAAGCTGCATATTCCCTCCATGGCGCAAATCACCGCTGCAGATGCGCCCTGGCTGGGTCATTTGCTGACTTTATTGCCTCAATTGGCCATCGACAATGGTTGCCGACCTTATCCTGAGGGGGGATACCGCATTGCGACCAACACCGGAAAAGAGGGCGGGCAAGAGGTGCAACACCTCCATTGGCACGTCATGGGCGGTCCTCGGCCTTGGGTGCGAGGATAATTCCTCAATTCCCGGGGTGCTTGCGCACTTTACGTTCGGAGTGTGCCCACTTCCCACTTAGAATCAACTTACATTGTTAGGAGAATTCCATGGGTTCCTTTTCTATTTGGCATTGGCTGATTGTTCTGTTGATCGTGGTCATGGTGTTTGGCACCAAAAAACTCAGAAACATGGGTTCTGATTTGGGTGGCGCGGTCAAAGGCTTCAAAGACGGTATGAAACAAGACGGTAGCGTGACGCCGACTGAAGACAAACCCGCGGGCCAGGTGGCCAATGCGGTTGTTGCCGATAAAAATACCATCGATGTCGAAGCCAAGACCAAGTCTTGAATTGAATTTGTCTGAACGGATGCCGTGCTCGATCTAGAGATTTCCAAAATAGCGCTCATTGGCGTGGTGGCTTTGATTGTCATTGGCCCCGAAAAGTTACCGCGTGTGGCCCGTACCCTGGGAACAATGCTGGGTAAAGCGCAGCGCTATGTGGCTGACGTGAAGGCCGAGGTCAATCGCACGATGGACCTGGAGGAACTTAAAAAAATGAAAGAGACGATGGAGGATGCGGCGCGAGGCGTAGAGCAGTCTGTCCAGTCCTCGGCCATTGATTTTGAGAAAGATTGGAACAGTACGACTGCCGGCTTGATGGGTGATGAAGCTGTCAAACCTTGGGAGCCGCCGCCTCCGACTTACAAACATCCGGGTAAAAAGTGGCGCCTTAAACAAACGGCCATGCCACAGTGGTACAAATCCAAAAGCGGAACACGCACACGGGCGCTGTCTGGTGCGGCGCGGGTTGCACGTTATCGACCCAAGCCACTGAATTGACACATGTCTGAAAAGCCGAATCCCCCCGAAGACGAACTCGCAGGCACAGAACAGCCTTTTGTCACCCACCTGATGGAGTTGCGTGACCGTTTGGTGCGCGCCCTGATTGCCGTTGGCGTTGCGGCCTTGGTTTTAGCGCTGTACCCTGGGCCTGCTGAGCTTTACGATATTCTGGCGCAACCCTTGGTCGCCAATTTGCCTAAAGGCGCGACCTTGATCGCCACATCGGTGATTTCGCCCTTCATGGTCCCTCTCAAAATTTTGATGATGGCATCGTTTTTGGTCGCTTTGCCCGTGGTGCTATACCAGGTATGGGCGTTTATTGCCCCAGGACTGTATGCGCATGAAAAAAAATTGGTCATGCCTTTGGTCATTTCCAGCACGGTCTTGTTTTTCATAGGTGTGGCATTTTGTTATTTCTTTGTGTTCGGCCAGGTCTTCAAATTCATCCAGAGTTTTGCTCCCAAAAGCATCACTGCGGCGCCTGATATTGAGGCCTACTTGGGTTTCGTGTTGTCCATGTTTTTAGCCTTTGGCTTGACCTTTGAGGTACCGATTGCCGTGGTGGTCTTAGCGCGGATGAATGTGGTCAGTATCGAAAAACTCAAGGAGTTTCGTGGCTACTTTGTGGTGTTGGCTTTTGTGATCGCGGCTGTGGTCACGCCACCCGACGTGGTCTCGCAGTTGGCCTTGGCCATTCCGATGTGTATTTTGTACGAGTTGGGCATTTGGGCTGCACAAGTGTTCATTAAACACACCCAGGCACCCGCCGAGCCGGAGTAGCCCAACGGCTTCGCTTCTTTTATCGGGGCTTTGTCGCAGAGCTCAGGGGCCGTGTGCCTGGGTTGACAGTCAGTTCAACAAGCTTATTGCCTCTCAAAATAACCAGATTGGAGGCGGTCCCCGGTTGGAGCGCAGCGACCCGGCTTAGCAGTTCAGACACATTGCGCACCTGATGCTCGGAAACTTGTGTAATGACATCTCCGGGTTTAAGACCCGCTTTGGCACCAGGCCCATTTTGCAAGACGCCCGCAATCATGACCCCTTGGGGCAGTTGGCCTGATGGGCCATTGGGGACGATTCCAAAGGCTTGGGCTGACTCTGGAGACAGTTCGGTGGGCTCTATACCCAGCCAACCCCGGGTGACTTTGCCGTCTTTCAGCAGGCTGTCCATGACGGTTTTGGCGGTGGATACTGGGATTGCAAACCCGATGCCCATGCTGCCGCCAGAACGGGAATAAATCGCCGAATTGATGCCCATCAAATGGCCATTGACATCGACCAAAGCACCCCCCGAATTGCCGGGATTGATGGCCGCGTCTGTTTGGATGAAATTCTCAAAAGTATTGATGCCCAAATGGTTACGGCCCAAGGCGCTCACGATGCCTGAGGTCACGGTTTGACCCACACCAAAAGGATTGCCGATGGCCAAAACCACATCGCCTACAAGCAAGTTTTCGGGGTTGCCCAAGACGATGGCTGGCAACTTGTCTAATTCAATTTTCAGTAAAGCCAAATCGGTGTCTGGGTCAATACCAATCACTTTGGCTATGGCTTTTCGCCCATCGTGCAATACAACCTCTATCCCGTCAGCCTCCTCAACAACGTGATGGTTGGTGAGGATATAGCCTTGTGGACTGACAATCACACCGCTGCCAAGTCCTGATAAGTCTTGGTCGTTGGGGTCACCGTTAAAAAAACGAAACCAAGGGTCTCCTTTGTGGTGGCGCTTGGCGTTTGTACTGGTGTTGATGCTGACCACTGAAGGCGAAGCCATGCGCGCCGCTACACTCAGACTGCCTGCTGGTCGTTGTTGTGAGGCACTCGCTGGCGCTTCCAGCAGGGTAAGGTGACCTGCAGAACGTGGCAATGACATGAGCCATTGCGGCTTCAAAGTGGAGACCACAAAAATCACCGCGAGCAACACCGTCACGGTTTGAGAGAATAAAAGCCAAAATCGTTTCATGTGCCCATTGTCGGGGATGTGGCGAAAACCGCATGCACGCGTCGCTTCAACATCACTCACAATAAGGGCAGCCCTCTATTTTCAAGCCATGACTGACGCCAAACAACTTACATCTGCCTTTGAGGCCCTCTTGCAACCTGCCCGATTCAAGGATTACGGTCCCAATGGCTTGCAAGTGCAAGGGCGAGATCAGATTCGCAAGCTGGTTTCCGGGGTGACTGCCAGCAAAGCTTTGATAGAGGCAGCTATTGATGCGAAAGCCGACGGTATTTTTGTACACCATGGGCTTTTTTGGCGTGGTCAGGACGGCCGTGTGGTCGGTTGGATGCGAGAGCGGTTGAAGCTGCTGCTGGCGCATGACATCAATGTCTGGGCTTACCATTTGCCACTGGATGCCCACCCGACGCTGGGAAACAACGCGCAATTGGCTCAGGTATTGGGTTTTGAAATTACGGACTGGTTTGGTGAACACAATCTGGCTTGTCTGGGTCACTCAGGGCCGCTAGCGTTTGAGAATGCGCAGAAGCTGGCTGATCATGTGGCCCTCACTTTAGGGCGACGCGTGACTTGCATTGATCCAGTTGGACGTGAGGTCCGCCGTTTGGCTTGGTGTACAGGCGGTGCGCAGGGCTATTTTGAAGAGGCGATTGCCGCTGGCGCTGACGTATTTTTAACAGGTGAAATTTCAGAGCCTCAAATGCATTATGCCCACGAAATGGGGGTGGCCTTCCTGGCTTGCGGACACCATGCTACTGAGCGGTACGGCGCGCAGGCTGTGGCCTCACACGTGGCGCAAAGCTTCGGGTTGGCTCATCAATTCATTGACATCGACAATCCTGCCTGAACGCTCATGAAAGTTATAACCTCGCTTTTAAGTGATCGTCAAGCTTTGGCGATCACCATGGGCGACCCTTGCGGTATTGGCCCAGAAATCATTGTCAAAGCTTTTGCGCAAGATACTAACGCAACGCGGGGTTCTTTTGTGGTCGGCGATGTCGGGGTGTTGCGGCGAGCAGTCCATGCCATTCATGGGGCATCCCGGTGGCCGGTGATAGAGATCGAAAAAGCAGCCGAGGCCTTATCGGTTCCGCCGCGCTGCATTCCTGTGCTGCAGGTCATCCCCGTGATGTTGGTATTGCCTTGGGGGCAGGTGTGCGCCGAAGCCGGCAAGGCGGCTGGAGACTGCGTATTGTGGGCGGTGCGTGCAGCCTTGAAAGGGGATGTCAGTGCCGTTGTGACCGCGCCTTTGCATAAAGAAGCCTTGTCAGCCGCAGGCCCACCTTACGACCGCTACCCTGGTCATACAGAGTTGTTGCAGGCAGAGGCGGCTGCATTCATGAAAAAACCGGTGTCCGATGTGCCAGTGCGCATGATGCTGGCGAACCAAGAGATACGTACTGTCTTGGTCAGTATTCATGTGTCCTTGAGGCAAGCCATTGAGGCTGTGACTTTGCCGAATGTACTGGAAACCATTGGCATTACCCATGAAGCTTTGCGGGCCACTCTCGGGCGTCCGCCGCGTATTGCGGTGGCAGGCTTAAACCCTCATGCAGGCGAAGGTGGATTGTTCGGTCGTGAGGAGATCGACATCATTTCACCTGCCGTGGCGGCAGCTCGTGCGCAAGGAATAAATGTGCAGGGTCCCATTGCCCCGGACACGGTCTTCATGCGCGCCAGACGCACTTCGGCACATGAAGGCGAGTTTGATGTTGTGATTGCTATGTACCATGACCAAGGCTTAATTCCTGTGAAATACATGGGGGTGGAACAGGGGGTTAACGTGACCTTGGGTCTGCCCCTTGTGCGCACCAGCCCTGACCATGGGACTGCGTTTGACATCGCAGGTCAAGGGATCGCAGATGCCTCCAGCATGTTGGAAGCGATCCGTATGGCGCGTGCGCTGGTGGCGCACCGCGCGTGATATTTACTTGCGCAGGCTGTCGCGAATCTCGCGCAGAAGCAACACGTCTTCAGGCATAACATCAGGTGCTTGCACCTCAGGTGCATCTTCGCTGCGCATGCGATTCATCTGTTTGACCATCATGAAGATGATGAACGCCAGAATCACGAAATTGATGGCCACGGTGACAAAGTTGCCATAGGCCAATACGGCACCCAGTTTTTTGGCCTCGACCAGCGACAGCCCTGCAGCTTGACCCGACAAGGCGAGGTAGTAATTGGAAAAATCGAGCCCACCAAATACACGACTCACCAAGGGCATGATCAGGTCGCCCACTATCGAATCCACAATTTTTCCGAAGGCGCCGCCAATGATGACGCCGACTGCCAAATCCATCACATTGCCTTTTAAGGCAAATTCTTTAAATTCTTTCGCAATTGACATAAATGAACCTTAAATAGTTAACACCCGTAATGTAACTGAAAAGATCACATTTTCTTATGCGTGTAAGGTCTCTCTAAGGCATGTTTCACTCAGCTACAATCCAAGGTTAACCCTGATACAGACTTGCTAGAGGATTCCCATGAGTGACACCCCAGTCGACAGCAGCAAGCGGACTTGGCTGATTGCCTCCGTTGGTGCAGGTGCCGTAGGCGCCGGATTTGTTGCCACACCGTTCATCAGTAGCTTTCAGCCTTCCGAGCGAGCGAAAGCCGCAGGTGCTGCGGTGGAGGTCGATATTTCGGACATCAAACCCGGAGAAAAAAAGACAGTAGAGTGGCGCGGCAAGCCCGTTTGGATTATCCGCCGAACAACCGAGCAAGTCGAAGCTTTAAAAAAGTCAGATGCACAATTGGCTGATCCTCAATCAGCTCGAAGTGCCTATCCTACGCCCGCATATGCCAAGAATGGACATCGCTCCATCAAGCCGGAATTCATGGTGGCTGTGGGCATTTGTACCCACCTGGGCTGCTCACCAGGTGACCGGCTCAGTGCAGGCCCTCAGCCTTCACTGCCTGATGACTGGCAAGGCGGATTTCTTTGCGCTTGCCATGGCTCGACGTTTGATTTGGCCGGGCGCGTATTCAAAAATAAACCCGCGCCTGACAATCTGGAAGTTCCCCCTCATATGTACCTCTCAGAGACCAAATTGTTGGTCGGTGAAGACAAGAAGGCTTAAGGCAAGACAACATGGCTGAATTCAAAGAAATCTCTCCTAACGCGCCTGTTGGCGCCAAGTTGATGAACTGGGTGGACAACCGCTTTCCGGCAACCGAGCTGTTCAAAGCCCACATGAGCGAGTACTACGCTTCGAAAAACTTGAATATCTGGTATGTTTTCGGTGCTTTGTCCTTGTTGGTTCTTGTGATCCAAATCGTGACGGGTATCTTTTTGGTGATGCACTACAAGCCCGATGCCAACCCTGTGGGCGGCATCATCGGCGCCCCTGCAGTGGCGTTTGCTTCTGTCGAGTACATCATGCGTGATGTGCCTTGGGGTTGGATGATTCGTTACATGCACTCCACCGGTGCATCGGCCTTCTTTGTGGTGGTGTATTTGCACATGTTCCGTGGCTTGATGTATGGCAGCTACCGCAAGCCGCGTGAGCTGGTATGGATCTTTGGTTGTGCGATTTTCCTGTGCCTGATGGCTGAAGCCTTCATGGGCTATTTGCTGCCATGGGGCCAAATGTCGTATTGGGGTGCCCAGGTGATCGTGAACTTGTTCTCGGCCATTCCATTGATTGGACCCGATTTGGCTTTGCTCATCCGTGGTGACTTTGTGGTGGGTGATGCCACCCTGAACCGTTTCTTCAGCTTCCATGTGATCGCCGTGCCATTGGTTCTTTTAGGCTTGGTGGTGGCGCACATCATTGCTTTGCACGAAGTGGGTTCCAACAACCCTGATGGCGTGGAAATCAAGGCCCCGAACGCGCCCAAAGATGCCAACGGGCATCCTCTCGACGGCATTCCATTCCATCCTTACTACACGGTGCACGACATTTATTCTGTCAGTTTGTTCCTGATGGTGTTCTCCGCCATCGTGTTCTTTGCGCCGGAGTTGGGTGGCTACTTCCTGGAATACAACAACTTTATTCCTGCCGATCCTTTGAAGACGCCTTTGCACATCGCGCCAGTTTGGTATTTCACGCCCTTCTATTCGATGTTGCGTGCCATCACCAGCGAGATGATGTACGCCTTGATCGCTTGTGTGGTCGGCGGTGCGGCCATAGCGGTGCTCAAGGGCAAATTGCCTTCCTTGCTCAAAGGCATTGTGGTCGGTGGTGCAGTGGTCTTGTCCTTGCTCATGCTGTCGATTGACGCCAAATTCTGGGGTGTGGTCGTCATGGGGGGCGCTGTTGTGATTTTGTTTTTCTTGCCTTGGCTGGACAACAGCCCGGTCAAGTCGATCCGTTACCGTCCTGAATGGCACAAATACATGTACGCCGTGTTCGTGATCAATTTCTTGATTTTGGGTTACCTGGGCGTGCAGCCACCCTCGCCGATTGGCGAGCGCGTGTCACAAATTGGCTCCCTGTTTTATTTTGGTTTTTTCTTGCTCATGCCTTGGTGGAGCCAGTTGGGCACGCCCAAACAAGTGCCAGACCGTGTGACTTTCGTTGCGCACTAAGCCCAGGAGAGACTCGAAAATGAAAATGATTCAAAAACTGACCGCTGGATTGGCTTTGGCATTGAGCCTGATAGGAGGCGTTCAAGCGTCTTCAGAAGGTATCACCTGGGACAAAGCGCCAGTCAAAACAAACGATCTGGCTTCTTTGCAAAACGGCGCAAAGTTGTTTGTCAATTATTGTCTGAACTGTCACTCGGCATCATTCATGCGTTTCAACCGGTTGCAAGACATCGGATTGACTGAACAGCAAATCAAAGACAACTTGTTGTTCACGACCGACAAGGTCGGAGACACCATGCGTTCGGCTATCGATCCCAAGCAAGCTGCCCAGTGGTTCGGCGCAAATCCACCCGACCTGACCTTGATAGCCCGTTCGCGCTCTGGTCATGGCGGCACGGGTGCGGATTATTTGTACACCTACCTGCGCACTTACTACCGCGACGACACCAAACCAACTGGATGGAACAACCTGGCGTATCCCAATGTCGGCATGCCTAATGTGCTGTGGGAACTGCAAGGAGAGCGTCGCCCTGTTTATGACACGAAACAAGAACATGGACACGAGGTGAATGTGTTCAAAGGTTGGGAACAAGCCAAGCCGGGTGCCATGACGCCTTTGCAGTACGACCATGCTGTTGGTGACTTGGTCAACTATTTGCAATGGATGGCAGAACCTTCACAAAATAGCCGTGTGCGTATTGGTGTGTGGGTTTTGATCTTCTTGGCTTTCTTCACGTTCATCGCTTGGCGATTGAATGTGGCGTACTGGAAAGACATCAAGTAAACCTTCGATGCCCGGCTGATCAGTTTGGGCAGTATGGAGTGGTTAAGCCAGACAATTGGCTTTCCACTCTTTTTTGATTTTAGGAGTCTTCGCCATGATGGTGCTTTATTCAGGAACAACCTGTCCCTTCTCTCATCGTTGCCGTTTTGTGTTGTTTGAAAAAGGCATGGATTTTGAAATCCGTGACGTCGATTTGTACAACAAGCCAGAAGACATCAATGTAATGAATCCGTATGGGCAAGTTCCTATATTGGTCGAGCGTGATCTGATTCTGTACGAGTCCAACATCATCAATGAATATATTGATGAGCGATTCCCCCACCCCCAATTGATGCCAGGTGATCCAGTGGATCGCGCACGAGTGCGTTTGTTCTTACTCAACTTTGAGAAGGAACTCTTTACGCATGTGGTCACCTTGGAAAACCGCGCTTTAAAAGGCAATGACAAAGCGCTGGAAAAAGCACGTGCCCACATTCGTGACCGCTTGACGCAATTGGCGCCCGTGTTTTTGAAGAACAAGTTCATGCTGGGTGATAATTTCTCGATGTTGGACGTAGCGATTGCCCCTTTGCTTTGGCGCCTAGATTATTACGGCATCGATTTGAGCAAAAATGCAGCGCCTTTGCTCAAATATGCAGAGCGTATTTTTTCTCGTCCAGCTTACATTGAAGCACTGACGCCCTCCGAAAAAGTCATGCGCAAGTAATCACACCATCCACCTGAAGACGTTTGAGGTGTTCATGAACCCCGAAGATTCCCCAGCTACGCGCCCTTACTTGGTGAGGGCTTTGTATGAGTGGTGCACAGACAATGGTTTTACGCCTTACGTGGCCGTGATGGTGGACGACACTGTTCAAGTGCCGAGCGAGTATGTGAAAGATGGTGAGATTGTTTTGAATGTAAGTTTTGATGCCACGAGTTCATTAAAGCTGGGCAATGACTTCATTGAATTCAAGGCACGCTTTGGTGGAAAACCCCGTGACATCATGGTCCCTATGGACCGTGTCATGGCGATATATGCGCGAGAGAATGGGCAGGGCATGGCCTTCCCTGTGAACCGTGCGGAACGCTCGGCGCAGCCTGTTGAAGCGGTGAAAACCGTTGAGGCGTCCTCTGCAGGTCTGGCAGCAGTTCCTGTTGCCAGCAAAGCTGATGAAACCGATGTTTCACCGACACCAAATCCTGCGACGCGCCCCACCCTGACGCGCATCAAATAATTCTTTTTTGGGCTTAAATGGCCTCTGCTTACAGTTAAAATACAGTCCGATGCCGCTTTAGCTCAGTTGGTAGAGCACCCGCCTTGTAAGCGGTAGGTCGTCAGTTCGAATCCGACAAGCGGCACCAAATCAACAAGCTCTTTGAGTTTTTAAAACCCGCACATGCAAATGCTGCGGGTTTTTTTATGAGGACTCGAAATGTTTCAAATTCTAAAATGCGGTTACAGCGATAAAACTTTCAGCCGAATAGTTTGAACATCGTGCCCTTTGTTTTGCAAATGCGCTTGCATGGCTGGCAGCATTTGCCGCAGTTTGGCTGCCGCGGCGTTGCTATTGATCAAAATACACCAATCTGACCCCTCAATGGGGCCGGCTTGAAGGGCTGTGCGCAAGTTGGGGGGTATCAAAGAATCAAGCGCTCGCAACCGTCGCGTCGATTCCTGCATCAGCGAAGTTAATTGTGCAAGTGTGGGAGAGTCTTGCGCCGCTTGCAGCAATGATTGGGCTTGGTTGTGTCTTCTCATTGGCTATGTGCTGGGGATTATCAGGATTATCAGCGATTAGAGGGCGAGGGTGAGGGTAAAATGCGGGGTTTGATGGTGTTCCATCCGCAGGTGTTTTTGATTTAATCGAGGCCCTTGTATTTGGCGACTGTCATCCTTAACTTAAGTCACACCCAACAGACAGGATTTCCGGTCTTGCAGCATGCCCTTTGGGTTGTGCAGATCGTGCAGACATGGCTACCAACTTCCTCACCAAAATTTTCGGCAGTCGCAATGACCGCCTGATCAAACAATACCGCAAGACGGTCGAACGTATCAATGCCCTTGAGCCCAGCCTCGAAGGTTTGAACGACGAGCAGTTGCGAGCCAAAACGCAAGAATTCAAAGACCGAGTGGCCGCTGGAGAAACGCTGGACGCGATCTTGCCGGAAGCTTTTGCTGTGGTGCGTGAAGGCTCCAAACGGGCCATGAAGATGCGTCACTTTGACGTGCAAATGGTCGGTGGTATTGCATTGCACAATGGGAAAATTGCCGAAATGGGCACGGGAGAAGGCAAAACGTTGACCGCCACACTACCGGTCTACCTCAATGCCTTAACGGACAAGGGTGTTCACGTTGTCACAGTCAACGATTACCTGGCCAATCGTGATGCCCAGTGGATGGCACGTCTATATAACTTTCTGGGATTGTCTGTAGGCATCAATTTGCCTCAGTTGCCCCGAGAAGAAAAGCAGGCCGCTTATCGTTCAGACATCACCTACGGCACCAACAATGAATACGGATTTGATTACCTGCGTGACAACATGGTGTATGAAACTGCTGACCGTGTTCAGCGTGGTTTGAACTACGCCATTGTGGACGAGGTGGATTCGATCCTGATCGACGAAGCTCGCACCCCTTTGATCATCAGCGGGCAGGCTGAAGATCATACGGCTCAATATCTGGCCATGAACCAAGTGGTTCCATCCCTCACACGTCAAGAAGGAGAAGCGGATCCGAGAACGGGTGAAGGCATCATTACACCTGGTGACTTCACTGTGGATGAAAAATCCCATCAGATTTATTTGACGGAAGATGGTCATGAAAATGCCGAAAAAATCCTTTTAAGCATGGGACTTATTCCGGAAAATGCCAGTCTTTACGACCCTGCCAACATTGGCTTGATGCACCATTTAATGGCCGCATTGCGCGCCAATCATTTGTACCATCGAGATCAGCATTATGTGGTTCAAGAGGGTGAAATCATCATTGTGGATGAGTTCACTGGACGATTGATGAGCGGTCGTCGCTGGAGCGATGGCCTTCACCAGGCTGTTGAGGCCAAAGAGGGTGTGAACATCCAGGCTGAAAATCAGACTATGGCATCCATCACGTTCCAGAACTATTTCCGTCTGTATGGCAAATTAGGGGGTATGACGGGTACGGCCGATACTGAAGCCTATGAGTTCCAGGAAATCTACGGCCTTGAAACCATCGTCATTCCACCCAACCGCAAGAGTCAGCGAAAAGATCAGTTGGATCGCGTCTACAAAACAGCCAAAGAAAAATACGACGCTGCAATTGCCGATATAAGAGAGTGTCATGACCGTGGTCAACCCGTTCTGGTGGGGACCACGTCGATTGAAAACTCTGAACTCATTGCCGATTTGCTGGAAAAAGCGAAGCTGCCGCACCAAGTTCTCAATGCCAAGCAGCATGCCCGTGAAGCGGATATCGTGGCGCAAGCGGGTAGCGCCGGCATGATCACCATCGCTACCAACATGGCCGGCCGGGGTACAGACATTGTCTTAGGTGGCAACATCGAAAAATCCATTCAAAACGTGGAAGCCGATGAAGTCTTGAGCAGTGCTGAGCGAGAAGAACAAATGGCGCGGTTGCGAGCGGCCTGGTTGGTCGAGCATGAAAAAGTAAAGGCTCTGGGGGGGTTGCGCATCATTGCGACCGAACGGCACGAGTCAAGGCGCATAGACAATCAATTGCGTGGACGTTCAGGTCGGCAAGGTGACCCAGGTTCTTCACGTTTCTATTTGAGTCTGGACGATTCGCTGATGCGCATTTTCGCGGGTGATCGCGTGCGCGCCATCATGGACCGTTTGAAGATGCCTGAAGGTGAGGCCATTGAGGCCGGTATGGTGACTCGCAGCATTGAAAGTGCGCAGCGCAAAGTAGAGGCCCGCAACTTTGATATCCGCAAGCAATTGCTGGAGTATGACGATGTTTCCAATGACCAGCGTAAAGTCATTTACCAGCAACGCAATGACATTTTGGATGCGCAAGATTTGAATGCGCAAATTGCGGGCCTGCGTGAAGGTAGCTTTACGGATCTGGTTCGACAATATGTGCCTGAAGAGTCGGTAGAAGAGCAATGGGACTTGCTTGCTTTGGAGCGTGTACTTAACGATGAATGGCAGATTGATTTGCCCTTGCGTGAGCAGGTGAAAGTGGCCACTGCAATCACGGATGTGGACATACTGGAGTCCGTCGTTGCTGCAGCGCACGCCAGTTTTGAGGTTAAGTTGCAAGCGATTGGTGCAGAAAATTTCTTGCCATTTGAGCGTGTAGTTTTGCTGCAAAGCATTGACACCCATTGGCGTGAACACCTCAGTGCATTGGACTATTTGCGTCAAGGCATTCACTTGCGCGGATATGCTCAGAAGCAGCCCAAACAGGAATACAAACGGGAAGCTTTTGAGCTTTTTGGTCAACTGCTCGATTCGGTTAAAAACGAAGTCACAAAAGTGATCATGAATGTGAAAATTCAGTCGCCCGAGGAAGCTGAGCAAGCGGCGCAGGCACTGGGCTCGCAGGCTGAAGCCATCAGCAACGTCACCTACACAGCACCGGATGAATCCGGTGATCCGCAGACGATGGCTTTAGAGCCAGTGTTGCATCCAACGAGGATCGTTGGCCGTAATGAACCTTGCCCTTGCGGTAGTGGGAAAAAATACAAGCACTGCCACGGTAAGCTGGCTTAGCGTTTCGAAAGAAAGTGTGTCATGCCTGTGAACTTGTTGCCGCCTGAGCCTGCAGATCTCTTACCCATTGCCGGTGTCCGTTTGGGCGTTGCGCAGGCGGGCATTCGCAAAGTCAACCGCAAAGATTTGACCGTCCTTTTATTGGACAAAGGCACTTCTGTTGCAGGCGTTTTCACTCGCAACCGATTCTGCGCTGCGCCGGTGCAAGTTTGCAGAGAACATTTGGCTGCGGGTGAGGGTATTCGTGCCATGGTCATCAACACGGGAAACGCCAACGCAGGAACTGGAGCCCAGGGTTTGGCTGATGCGCGGGCGACCTGCGAGGCACTGGCTTTACTGTTGAAACTGCAACCATCGCAAGTCCTGCCTTTTTCCACGGGTGTCATCATGGAGCCCTTGCCTGTGGACCGCATTGTGTTGGGTTTGCCCAAAGCCTTGGCTGATGCAAGCGAGACGCATTGGGCGCAGGCCGCCGAAGGGATCATGACGACAGATACCTTGCCTAAAGCTTTCAGCACACGTGTTGATATTGCAGGGGTGCCTGTCACAGTCACGGGCATCAGCAAAGGCGCAGGGATGATTCGACCCAACATGGCCACCATGTTGGGCTTTGTGGCGACTGATGCGAATATCGCCCCCGAATTATTGCAATCCTTGACCACCGAATTGGCTGATGCATCCTTTAACCGAATCACGATTGACGGGGATACCTCGACCAACGATTCATTCCTTGTGATGGTGACCCACAAGGCTGCAAACCCGCCAATTACATCGTTGTCCAGCCCTGAAGGTATGGCTTTGAAGGCCGCCATGTTGCAGGTGTCCCGACAACTGGCGCACGCCATTGTTCGAGACGGAGAGGGCGCTACCAAGTTCATCACGATTCAGGTTGACGGTGGAAAAACCACCGATGAGTGCCGCAAGGTGGCTTACGCCATTGCGCATTCGCCTTTGGTAAAAACGGCTTTCTTTGCCAGTGACCCTAACCTGGGCCGCATTCTCGCGGCCGTGGGCTATGCGGGTATTGAGGACCTGGATCAAACGGGTATCGACTTGTTTCTCGATGATGTGCAGGTGGCAATTCAAGGCGGACGTCATCCCGCGTACAAAGAAGAAGAGGGACAGCGAGTTATGAAGAAAAGTGAAATTTTGGTGCGTGTCCTTTTGGGCCGCGGTTCGTGCAGTGACACGGTCTGGACCTGCGACCTGAGCCATGACTATGTTTCAATCAATGCGGATTACAGATCATGAGTCAACCCTTGGAACATTTGGTCGCTCGGGCCGTCCAGTTGATGGACCGTATCGAGGCTGCTTTACCCCAGTCCTTGTCAGCGCCAGATTGGACGCAGGCCATTGCTTGGCGGTACCGCAAAAGATCAACAGGTCACGGCGTCTTGGAGCCCGTTCGCCATGTCTCCGACATGGGCTTGGCTGACTTGCAAGAGATCGATGGTCAAAAAGAAAAAATGCAGCGCAACACTGAGCAATTTGTGCGTGGTTTGCCTGCGAACAATGTGTTGCTGACGGGTGCGCGTGGTACGGGTAAGTCTTCTTTAATCAAAGCCTGTTTGAACGCATATTCTGCGCAGGGTTTACGTCTGATCGAAGTCGATAAATCCGATTTGATCGATCTGCCAGACATCGTCGATGTCGTTGCTGGGCGTCCTGAAAAGTTCATGATTTTTTGTGATGACTTGAGTTTTGAAGATGGCGAACCCGGTTACAAAGCACTCAAGTCCATACTGGACGGTTCGGTGGCTGCATCGACTCCGAATGTGTTGATCTACGCAACCAGCAATCGTCGGCATTTATTGCCCGAATACATGAAGGACAACCTGTCGTATACCCATACGGACGATGGCGAAGTGCATCCGGGTGAAGTCATCGAAGAGAAAATTTCTTTGTCTGAGCGTTTTGGTTTGTGGGTCAGTTTTTACCCTTTCTCTCAAGACGAATACCTGACCATCGTGGCGCAGTGGATGGCCTCATTGGGTGCAAGCCTATCGGTCATTGATTCGGCTCGGCCAGAGGCCTTGGTGTGGGCCCTGGAGCGCGGTTCACGCAGCGGGAGGGTGGCGTATCAATTCGCCCGTGATTTCATGGGACAACAAGCCGCAAGGGCATGAGTGAGCACCTGCTCGTAGCCGACGGGGCCTTGGCGCGTGAGGGTGGTCCTGACCGTCAACTGGTCGAGGTGGTTGTGG
>Ga0209084_1001271_pt1 | contig 21605 bp, 34 predicted proteins | sample C_130820_MF_Meta_FD_187309 | JGI IMG/M metagenome (GOLD analysis project Ga0209084, IMG submission 187309) | Freshwater microbial communities from Lake Croche, Canada to study carbon cycling - C_130820_MF_MetaG (SPAdes) (version 2) | ecosystem: Environmental > Aquatic > Freshwater > Lake...
CTAAGTATTGGTGGGAATCCAAGGGTATCAGTGTAAATTTCCCAGACAATGCTTTGGTGATTGTGGATGAGGTACATAAGGCGAAAGGGTTGCATAGTCTCAACAGTGAATTGATTACTGCAATTAAAAATGCAGGCATGAATCTTTTGATGTTGAGTGCCACTGCTGCTACCAATGTCACTGAAATGAAGGCATTTGGTTTTGCGACTAATTTGCACAATGGTTCTCAATTTCGTAATTGGACATTGATCAATGGTGTCAAATACAACAATTATGGTTCTATGGTGTGGGACAGTAGTCTCACTGAATGTCAAATGGGTTTGAAGAACATTCATAATTCACTTGCAAATGTGATGCAGATGTCTAGTCGTATGACTAGGGACATGTTTGGTACTATTTTTCCAGATAATAGGATTAGTGCTGATAGTTTTGATTTGGGTGACGTGAATACTAAAAAGTTCAATGACCTAGCCAATCAAATGGAAGCGGAGTTGGCTGCATTGGATGAACGCTCCAAAACTTATTCAGAACATCATTTTGCAATTTTGATGAGATTTCGTCGCCATGCGGAATTGTTGAAGGTGCCTGTGATGGTTGACTGGTTGGAGGATATGTTTGATGAAGGCATCAGTCCTATTGTGTTTGTCAACTTTAATGATACCAAGGATGCGATATTAAACCGTTTGTCCAAGCTTAGTAAGTTTAATGGATTGGTGGGTTGTATTGTGGGTGGCCAATCTGAAAAACAACGCAATCAAGATATTGAAGACTTTCAAAGTGATAAAAAGAGGATAATGGTTGTGAACATTGCTGCTGGCAATGCAGGAATTTCATTGCATGATTTGAATGGTAAATTCCCTCGTCATACTCTTATCAACTTGTCATGGTCTGCCATCAATCTTTTGCAGTCGCTTGGTAGAGCGCATCGTGCAGAAGGAAAAAGTCCAGTTGTTCAAAAATTGTTATTTGCCACTGGCACAATTGAAGATCGTATTAAAAGTCGGGTAGAAGTCAAAATTAAAAATATTGATTTGTTCAATGATGGTGATCTAAGTTTTGAGATTGACCTCAATTAAAAAAAAGATTGACTTTTCTCTCACTGTCGGTTAATGTATAAAAACATGGATATTACACCTGTTATTTGCAAGATGATTGGAATTCGTCGTTATAGTTCATTGGATTTGACATATGGACGCAAACCAAAACATAGTGATGTTTGTGGCATCACTGACAAGACTCTAATCAAACCAACGATTACTGATATGATTAGTAATCAGGGTTATAATAGTATTTTGGTCAACTATATGGGTGAAATGTTTATATGTGAACGCAATCGCAATGCAATTACTGTATATACCAAAAAGGCTTTGAAATATCATCCTCTACAAAATCAAGTAGCTATTTAATTATAACGCTCCGGTACTGGCGGGATCTTCTAAGTCCTAAGTGCATAATTGGATGTAAATGTGAGTTCAAATCTCACCCGGAGCACCACTTTTATAATAATCTTTTTAAATACAATTATAAATTCATACATATTTATAAGAAGTGTTGACCTACGGACACATCGTAAGTCACTGACACTAACCATATAAACTATGTTTGATTGTATAAAATATAAAGATTTTTTTGCAGACAAAATCAATGACAATAAATTATTGAAGAAAGAATTGTCTTTGAATGAAGTTTTAAAATGTCCATTTGGTATGAGTGCGGTGGAGTTTGAAATTTATAAAAAAATTGATCATCCAAAAGACAGAAGAAAGTATCTGAATAATTATAGAAAGCAGCACAAACAATGTGTACAATGTGGAAAGCCAGCCGCAGTAAAACAAGATGGCGAACCATATATGTTGTGTAAAGAACATTTGAAGAAATACACGGACCAGGACAGACAAACAGCTAGAGAAATTAAAAAGGACCAAGTTGAGTATATAGAAAAAAAATATAAATATTCTGGATGTAAAAAGTGTGGATATAGGAAATGTTTTGCTGCATTAGATTTTCATCACCGTGACAAAAGAGAAAAATCTGAAAACTGGAACTTTTTACGGAGAACTTCACTCGGTACCGACGACGCGCCAAATGTACGAGTACGGAATGAACTAGACAAGTGTGATTTATTGTGTAAAAATCACCATGCTATTGTAGAGCTTGAAAGTGAGAGACAAGTTGCTAAAAAATACCAAGCAAAAAAATTAGCTTGTTTAATGTATAAAAAAACACTTAAATGTACCAAATGTAGTTCATTGGATAGCGACAAGCCTCGCGCATTGGCTTTTCATCATTTTACAGGTGTAAAAGATCAAGATTTTAAAAACTTCTATAAGTGGCGGGAGTGGAAAAACTGGAGTAGTTTGTCAGGCAATGGAGCCACCAATACCGCCTCGGCGACAGATCAACCATCTGAACTACCTGAGAGAATAAAGAAAGAACTAGACAAGTGTGAGGTATTGTGTTGTAACTGTCATGCTGAAATACATTTCAACACAATAACTGGTGAGGTGAATACTGAGCTTACTAACGAGACTCCTACGGAAGAATGTACTGATGATATTTGTAGAAAGTCTCATTGACAATAGTTTTTAACGATGTTATCATAGCTATGCTGGTGGAAACACCATTTAGAAATGTTGACCTACGGACACACCGTAATAATAAAAAATAAAAAATAAAACATATGAAAGACAGTTATCTAACTCAGTTTGTACGTAATCGTAAGGGAAATCCAATTGGTATTGTTGTTGCCAGCAAGATTTTGGATGATGATGTGGTTCGCATTGGTTGGAGCTACACCAATGTCAAGGCAGGTGATCGCTTCAACAAGGAGCGTGGACTTGGTATTGCAAGGAATCGTATTCACACCAATACCAATCGCAAGGTGCCTCATGCTGTACTCAAGGTGTTGGATGATGGTGGGTTTGTTGATCGTAGCAAACACTACTTCAAGGTATCAGACGCACAGGTTGCAGGTGCATATTTGAAACAGATTTAATTCTAAAAGATTATGTACACTACTGAAAACATCAAAGATAAAAACAACAATATCATTGCACTTCTCAAGGAAGATCCCAATTATATTGTACTCACCACTGTCACCGGCAAACTGCTGGGACGATACAATAAAAATAGCAAATCTACTTTGGATGCCAGCAATAACTTTGCAGGTGCTGGTAATCAAGTGATGCGTCTATTGAAGTAACCTCGGTTATTCCACATTGATGCAATAGAATAGTTTTGATTGCTGCATAGAGTCAACACACAATCTGAAGCCAATAGCTTGTATAAGGCTATTGGCTTTTTTGTTTTTAATTGGATTCGGTTCGGTCACCTTTAGATAAATTATCAATTGCCCACAATGGTTGTAGGTTGGTGTAATGGCAAGCTAGCAACAATTGCTTTCTATCAGTTAAATCAAATGATGCTAGTGGTACGATGTGGTCTATGTGCCAACCTTCAAAACTCCAATTATCCCAATTCATACCATACTGAAATTTAGATTCTAAATGCATCTTCAATTCATCAATGCTACACCCCAGGTCTGTCACCGCACTACCATTTTTAAAATTGCCTTGTAATGCTTTGTATAATCTAGATCTCAATCTACGAGATAGCTTGTATTGTATGTCTGTTTTAATACGATTATTGTTATAAGCTTTTCTTTTATCCCGGTTAGCCTCACGCCAAGCTTTAGTTTTATCTATGTTAGCTTTCCGATAAGCTTTCTTTTTATCTACATTAGCTACATAATAAGCTTTATGGTTAGCTTTTAATTTATCTTTGTTAGCCGCATAATAAGCTTTATCGTTAGCTTTCTTTTTATCTACATTAGCTTCACGCCAAGCTTTATAATAAGCTTTCCGTTTATCTATGTTAGCTTCACGCCAAGCTTTCTTTCGTGCTTTTATTTTATCTTGGTTAGCTTTATAATAAGCTTTTTTTCTTAATTTTGGATCTGTAATATCTTTGTTGATATTCTTTATTATAGAATTACAATCATCATTTTTAATTTTATCGTCACAATTGTTATGGGGTTTGATCAAGTTGGTTTCATCCCATACAAAAAATTCTTCTATTTGATTCTGTTTCATAAAAAAATAACCCTCTATTTTTATAGAGGGTTGCTACATCTTTAAGAATTGTTATTTCTTCTTTCTGACAGTCTTTTTTGGTTTGGTATCAGTATTCAGTTCACCATGAACTTGATTTCCCAATTCTGTCAAAACAAACTTCGGCTCACCATCGTCACCATATTCACTAATCTCAAGCAAACCATCAGCAACCAATTTATCAACAACTTGTTTGACTTCTGATAGACAAATAGCATCATACAATTCAATTGCTTCTTCATCTGAACAATTTGATTCTTTTTTAATATATTCAATACAATTATCCCTGTTTTGTTTATCCACCTGTGATTGAACCACTTCAAGATCCATATTATCACAATGATTAAGAAATTGATCAATCGTACCTGTAAAATGTTCACCTGTTCTTTTCATAATTTATTTTTCTAATTTCAGTTATTGTATTTCTTTTTATTTTTCAATCTTAACTTCAAAACTTGTATTTCTTACTTAACTTACTATACCACAACAAGTTACAAAAGTCAACCAATGTCATGTACGCAATTTCGCTGTCACTCAATTGCTTCTATAGATAAATAGTTTTTTTAAAAATTCAAACAATTGATTTAATTCAGAAATCTTTATTTTAATTTCAACCAATATAATAAATGAAAGATTCCATTGGAACTTGCGCTCCAATGGAATCCTATGTGATATTATACTATTAAGCAACCGCTAGAACTGCATCACTAACAGTCTCAGTAACCGTAGGAGCATCAACCGCCTGAGACTTGGTAACAGTCTCAACAATCGCACTAAGGTTGTAAACCTTGCCAAGATCATCAATCTTGATACGCTTGAACACCTTGCGGAATTGCACCAGACCAGGAGTGAACTTGACACCCAGACCATGCACCGCCGGATTGTACTCCTGATCCATCGGAACATACACCACAGTACGAGCAGACTTGGTAGCCTTGGCAGGCTTACCACGTCCAATCACCTTGCCATCCAGCAACGTCACACGCCGAGCAACCACAGTGGTTCCACGCGCAGTATACTTACGCTTAGGCTTGATCACAGCCTTGACATCAACATCAGAGGCAACAACAGCAGTAGAGGTAACAGTAGACATATTATTTTTTAGTTTTTAGTTTTTATCGTGAAAGCAATTGTTGCTTTCATCTGTAATCAATTTACCATCAGTTTTAGAAAAAGTCAACCCAAAATCAAGAAATTCTTTCTACCAAGCACAGCCACCTCGTTCAACGCTTCAGCGTCCCATTCTCCGTTGAATTGGTAAGCCTGCCACCGAATCAACTTGGCAACAGCCTCCAACGTCGTATGCACCGGCTTGAACGAGGATAAACCACATCCAAACAGTATGCTGTCATCCACATTGGAGAGATCCCGGTCAGAATCCTTGGCGATTGCAAAAGCAGCCTGAAATTGTGTCAAAGTCATCGTTCAAAGAGATTACCCGAAGTTTTAGAAAAAGTCAAGCCCAATCACTTCCTAATTACCAAAAAAGTTCCTTCCCACGGCAAATCTCCACTAATTTCTCTGCCATCAGCGTGGAAAACCATGACATCAATAGAATAGCTTGAGTCCATCCAATTAACTATGCTCGCTTCTACATCATAGATGGAGTCTTCATCTTGCTTGTCTGTAATGTTCCAAGTACCTGTGACAGGCACAAAGTCTTCCAATTCCACTGCATTTTTTGCTTTAATTGTGATATTCATTGCTTAATTATTTATTCCATTCAAAATTAACAACACCATTGGTATCTACTGTATAATGTGCCGCACCATGAGCAATTGCTTCTTTTTGGGCTTTCTTTTCCATTTCAACTGAAGTTGATTTAGTAGCCATCAAAATGATTGCAAGTATAATCATACCCACAACGATGCCTACTCCAAGGATGGTAAGTTCAGAATCTTCTTTTGTGTACATATTTTAATCCTCGTAAATTTTGGACAATGCGTATTTAGTCATTCTCTTTCGTGGATAATACTTGATAAAGTCGCCGAGTTCCAATCCTTGACTTTTTAAGACACGATTAAAATCATCATATTCTCTGGCATCTGATGATTCGTGTATCAGGACACGAGAACGGATATGGATTTGAGATTGTGGAAGTGCGGACTGATACTTACCAGTGTAGTAATTTACTTCAATCATATCTTAGAAGCTAATGTGTTCGTGGCGAATCGTCACATTTTTACCACCATCGTCCACCACGATGATTTCACGCAGAATGTCCACGCCGTTGTCAAGAAACTGCATCGCATCATGCATGAGCATCACCGTGTCACCACTACGGAACAGCTTGCGAAGGTCCACGAAGTTTAGTTCAAAGTCAGTAACCAACACTGAATGAACATTCTTGAGATGGTCAATCATGGGTTCACCATCCCAAGCGATGTCTTTCCAACAATTCACGTAGTTGTCCCATAATTGTCGGCGGGTAATGGTGACAGAAACTTTCTTGGCGTCAGTAGTAGTAACAGTGTAGTTCATATATACAGATTATCAGAGATTTTAGAAAAAGTCAACGATAAATCTCAACCAATTTTTCAAATACAACATCATTGTCCCAAGACAGTGCTTCCGTAGATCTTAGGTCGCCCTTACGGCTCAAATCGCCTTCGTGATCCCATCCCTTGATCGCCATCGCTTTAATCAATAGCTGACTGGTGCTGCCGCCACACTGAGCGACAATGCAGTCGCTCAGCAGATTCCACAGAGGGTGAATCCGAAAACTTGGATTGTTGGTGATGTAGTTCATATTACGATTTAGAGATTATCAGAAGTTTTACAAAAAGTCAAGCGGTTTTTTTGATAGGATCACCACAAACCTACTATAATAAACAACGTGGTTTTTGGGGACTAAAACCCAGGTTATCCACGAACCTCTTTCCGACACCGGAAAATTATTTAACCTCACAAATCATAACAGTGTCAACCACCTCAAACGTACCCTCAACATACGCTGGATCGTCAGGCAATGGTGCCTCCAATGCCACCAATACCGCCTCTGTGACAGATTCTGCCATCACCTCAACAAAACCGCACATCTGGTACACAACCGGAACCTTGTAGATTTTCATGTCAAATATAGATTATCACCAGTTTTAGAGAAAGTCAAGGGTTTTTCAGGATCACCCACAACCTTTTTACGTAAGATTAAACCTTAAACAGTGGCAGCGACATCCTCATCCTCATCCTCATCCTCATCCTCATCCTCATCCTCAGTACCATAGCCCACACTCTCACGCACCTCAATACCCTCTGGACTATTCCATTCGTAATCGTGGTCGCCAATTTCGCCGTTCTCAAAACTAGTAGCACCGACGAATCCACCACCCTCATCAGCATATTCAGTATCAAATACCAACGTAGGATACATCAGACTAACTCGTTCAAAGAACGGCGTTGCAGGACTCCACGCCGTGTTGTAGCTGATAGTGGCAGTAGTCAATCCCGAAACGGCGCAGTCAGTCACTTGCCACTCACCAGTATCGTATGCACCCCACTTGGTTCCCCAATTGCGATTGGTCCAATCATACCAGTTGTTGCAGCCATACTTGGCAATCAATGCGTCACTATCTGTCTGAGTGATACCAAGACCCCACGGCTTTCCAGCATTGATTTCCCAATCCTTGAGTTCACCAGCTTCCTTGCGACGATTCCACTCAGCCCACAGGTTATCAATCTCAGCTTGGGTTTGAATATGAGCCGGACTAGTCGTTCCAACAAGTTCCTTGGGCATCGGAACCAGCGCAGCGAAGTCCAATTCCTCGCCAACGACCTTGCCACCAGCGGAGCAGTCAACGGCACTCACGAACCGACGCACATCGTCACCGGGACCAGTGATGGTGAGATTGGAGCTAACATGATTAGGCATATTTTTTATTTGTGTTCTAAGTACAGATACAGTCTACAGGAGTTTTTCTAAAAGTCAAATACCGTTTTGAAATTCCCTCACCTTTTTCAAAATCGTCAACTGATGCTCTGCATCAATGCCGTCATTTCCAGCCAAATATCCAGTCAACCATCCACTCAACCGATTGAAGGCCATTTCGCCTGCAAATCCACGAGGAGTATCGTTACTCATGATCGCCTCAACCACTTGTCTGATTTGTTCGTTTTTCATAACTCCAAGATATTACCCCAGTTTTACAAAAAGGTCAAGCACCAATTCAATCAAAAACTTCACTTCCGCCGTCGCTGCTCAATTCAATTGATGGATTGTACTTGCGTGCCAATTTAAGCACAGCTACGACTACCTCATCGTAGGGTTTGCGTGCAGTCTTGCAAAACTCAAAATCACACACCGACTTGGTGATTTGGCAAGTTTCGTGTCCATCATCTTCCAATCCGTTGAAGGTGACACCTTTATCATCTATTTCAGGCACGGTGCCAGTGTCGCCAAATCCGCCGCAGAGCGGAATCTTGGTTGACGCAAATAGTGATTTGGCATCGTTGGTGAATGATGTCCATGCAGCATCGGTGAACGATTTACGAATTTTCCAATATTGAGTGTAGCCCATAGGTTTTGTTTGTTACGATTTAGAGATTACCCCAGTTTTACAAAAAGGTCAAGCACCAATCACCTTTATTTTTGAACCACCACCGCCCGCGCACCCACAATTGCCCAATTCAAATTCACCATCGCACCCTGCTTGGTGCTGCTGTGACCCAAAAACGTCGCCGACTCACCAATGCCAAAATATGCACGCCAAAAGTTCTTGTCAGTCTTGGTGTTTTTAGGCCGATGAACAAATCCAACCTCCACGTCACCCACCTTGGCGACATACAGGTTACTAAGCGAACGACTAGGCGATTTGGTGTAATGAATCATATCCACAAGAAAAAGAGTACCACCTGTCTGGCTCACCGTCAACAAGTGTTTTGAAGAAAGTTTTAGAAAAAAGATCTTGATTACCACCAACCCACCTGGTACTGTATATCCAGTCAAACAAACGATGGGTTGCGCGGTCCAACCCGGAAACAACACCAGACTAGCGGTAACACGCAAAGGGTAGGGGACCAGAGGCTGCTTTCATTACGTTAACGATAACGTAAATAAAACATAAAAAGGCTTGCTTTGTAGCAAGCCTGTGTTAAGCAACCAAACGGTCACTCGTCTGTCAAAGTATCTCGGTCCTCATAGAAACTATCCAATTGACTATCCTCATTACCCTCGTTGCGATAGTCATTTACCTCATTGGCATTCATATCTGCCAAATCATCGCTGCCGCCACCATCACCAGACCAACCAGATTCGTCATCGTCCATAAATATATCCTAGCGTAGTTTTTCTAAAAATCAAGCCATATCACAAACTATTCGGTTACTCGTCAATCGCACCATCAGAGCGAAATGCCCATGCCGCATCACGCACCTCCTCGTCAATGCGCTCCAACTCCGCCTTGGTAGGCTCATACTCCACACCATCCTCACCCGTCACCGTGATGATGTCAACCTCGTCAGGCTCCTCAGGATAGCCCGGATCACCGTTGCTCATGTACATACGAGCAGCAGTGCCAGCAGTATACTCCGCGTCAACCGTGACCAGCACTTCGTCGCCGTCAACCTCAATCTCAGTCTCAATTGTTATTTTCATCGCTCAAAGATTACCACCTGTTTTAGAAAAAGTCAATGGGTTTCTAGGATTACCCACAACCTTTTTTAACCAAAATCAAGCCTGTACAACAAAGCCCGACGTGTCCTTCTTGGCCTTGCCCTTAGCCTTCAAACCAACAATGCAACCAACAGGGTCCAGAAAGCGTGCATCATGCTCGTCGCCATTGACGACAGGTCGTCCCATATACGTCGCCGGAAGCGTCTTGCCAGCGAATACCACAGCCACGTTGACACCCAACGCAATAGCTTCCTCAACGGCGGCCTGGTTATCCTCGCTACGGCTAAACGTCAGGTGATAATTTTTGGGCATCAAACCAGCAGCATACGCACGAACCCTTTCAATGCGCTTGGTATAGTCATAAAACTGCGTGCCAGCGTTGATTTCCATGATGCTTTTGCCCTCCTGAACCTGCACCTTTTCCCAGGCAACGTCACTCGTACCATTGAGACGAATTGACGGCCGGAGACTAGCCTTGCTTGCCTTTTTGCACAACGCCAGCACATTCAATGCGATGTCGCCCATGAATCGCTCCTGCTCAAGCTTGAACAGTATCGTCTTAGCGATGCGTGCCTTTTTGACGTTGGTCATGGCTCCACGCCCGCTCGTGTACAGACAATTAAAAGTGCAGCCCTTTGACGCAGCAGGGCACATATTGACAATGCCACTTTCCCGAGCAGGCGCAAGATACAAAATACCAGTCATCACACCGTAGGCTTGCCCCTTGCGGGTTTTGGCATCGGCGTTCACGCTCAATAGATTCAATTTCATCGTTCAAATAGAATACCCGAAGTTTTAGAAAAAGTAAAGAAATATCGCCAACTTTCTTCACTCATGCTCATACTCAGCATACGCACCATCATCCTGCAATTCCAAAATCTCGTTAATGACCTCCTCCTCAATACGCTCCATCTCCGCCTTGGTAGGCTCATGCTCCACACCATCATCGTCCATCACGCTGATGATAGTCACGGCGTCCGTCTCACCGGCTTGAATACGAGGCGCGATGCTTGCTGCGTATTCGGCTACAACCGTCACAAGCACAGTGTCGCCGAGACGCTCAAGCTCATCGCCGCCGTCAACCTCAATGTTAGTCTTAATAGTTATTTTCATCGTTCAAAGATTACCACCTGTTTTAGAAAAAGTAAAGAAATATCGCCAACTTTCTTCACGGAATGTACCACACCGGCTCACCATATCCAGGATCATACTCCCTCGTAACACTGCCAACCACATGACCCTGTGCCTGCAAAGCAGCAATCCATCGCTCCACTCGCTCACGCTGCACATCATCCGCAAAGTAAATCAAACTGGCAACCGCCTTGCGCTCCTTGGATTCAAGTCTCATTGTGCTAATAGCATACAGCACCATACCGGCACCGTCAACCACATATTTAGAAAAACTTTTAGAAAAAAGATCTTGCATCCATCGGTGCATCTGCTACTCTGTATGTGTTCTCAAGAGAACGGTACGGGCCGACACCAACTAGGCCGAACCTCCGATAAACCGGGGTGGATAGGGGACCGGCCGCTGCCCAAATTGCATTTGTAAATAAAACTTGACTTTCACCCAAATATCGCGTATGCTTGTGGTACACCACCCCTGCCCAAATTCAAAAAGTTGCAAGTGCTTGACTATCAACCACTTACGCAACCGTTGATTATCAACCACTTGCATTGATGCTCAATTATCGCCACATTGACCGATGCACTCAATGCAACATTATCGCCACATTGACCGCAGATACCAATATCACATTATCGGGGTAGCACCGCATAATATGCCCAAAATATGGTGTTTTTGAGTGATTATTATATAATATAATATGTATTATAATTTGCGAATATGATTGTATCACAAATGTCAAGCACAAATGTTATTGTGGATGATATATAATAAAAGCGGACAAGCAAAATGAAAAACCTGATATATAATACACATCTGCGTATGTATATATAATGTGCTGCAAAAAAATATAGACAATGCGGAAAAAGGTGCCAAGTATCTAGTTATAAGCATTATGATGTGCTGTGCTCACAATGTGGCTATCAGTAGTTATTATGTGTGTATATGATTGTTATCTGATACAAATTGTATTATTATCAACTGGTTATGCCACTATGACTATATTTATATTTTTGTTTATTATTTTATAATGATCATATACTAAACCTTTTTTTGTTGTGATAGATTGTATATATGGATACATTATATTTATTTTATTTATGATATGTGGTGCAATGTATTGTGTGGGGGTGGGGGGGGTATATAATAGCCTCTGTATATGGAGGGGGGTTATTGTTATTGTTATGGTTGTGTGTATTGAGTTATTGTTATGATTGGTTATATATGACTGAATGGTGGTTGTACATTGCATTGTATTATTTGTATATATGTGATATGTGGTTATTGTATTGTTATGGTGGTTATTATAATTTATATTGGTGACGGCGATGTTTATTGATATGTGGGTGTGTATTTTTATTTTATGATTTGTATATATGACGTGCGGTATATATGAATAATGGTGATTGGGGGTGGGGGGTATATAATAGCGTCTGTATGGGGAGTGGGGGGTTATGGTTATTTTATATATATGGGTGACGTGGAGCAATTTGAGATGGGGTGGTTATTATAGGTTGTATTGATGTGGGGTATGGTGTATACTGAGTGTGTGTTGACTTATGATATGACTTATGCACTCTGTATCTCTTAATAGCTATAATTCTGGTGCAGCAGCGACCGTTGTTGCTGCTGCTGGTGCTGGTGCTGGTGCTGGTGTTGTTGGTATAATCAGCAGGCATACTGACTATGGTATTACTAACCGTGAGTGGACATTGAATGGTAGTGAGCATACGTTGATGAATTTTATGGCTAATCGGTTGAATATACGACGTGATGATTTTATACGATATGCTGGTATACGCAATTATTATGTTAGGAACGAGTATGGATATGATTATGGTAGTTGCCGAAGCAGTGGTGGTGTGACTACGGGCTACCACTCTATATTAGATCCATGGAACCGGCGGTTTGTTGTATTTCCGTATGAAGCACCTAGAGTAGTTGGATTGCATAGTTATGATGAATATTATAGTGATGTGATTGACCACGGTGGATGGAGTCGTCGTCAATATCAGACTCTGCACAATGTTATATTACTGACTACCAGTGTGAATGGGAACCGAGTATATTGTGTTGATATATTGGAGGGTGTGTATGTATGATGTTGTTGGTAAGCGGCATACTGACTATCCTATAATCAATACTGAGTGGGCGTTGGTTACTGATATACTATTGAGTGAATATTTATATAGTTTAGGTATTATGATACATGATGATAACATTGGTAATTTTCAGCGTAGTGCGATGTTGAATTATATGGGTGTTGGTAAATTTTATTTAAGAAAGGTTTACCGGCATCAATATGTTGGTGGTGGGGATTGTTGCAATCGTGATCCATGGAATCGTGAGTTTCCTATGTTTCCCGGTAGTAATAAGTTATCGGGGTTTGGTGGTAGTGGTTACACTATGGGGTTGTATGATTATGAGCGTTTTCATAGCAGTTTGTGGGGTGATGCTGATGATGTGTATGTATTGAGTACCAGTGTAGGTGGGTACAGGGTATATTGTGTGGATGTGTTGAGTTAGTGTGTTGATATTTACAGGTAAAAAAATGAATATATGACAATAATTGACGTAGTAGATATTAATGATAAAAAAGTAAGACGCCAACGACAAGCTCAAACGAAAGCTTATTATGAAGCTAATAAAGATAAAAGAAAAGCTCAACATAAAGCTTATTATGAAGCTAATAAAGATAAAAGAAAAGCTCAACATAAAGCTTATTATGAAGCTAACATAGATAAAAGAAAAGCTCAACATAAAGCTTATTATGAAGCTAACATAGATAAAAGAAAAGCTCAACATAAAGCTTGGCGTAAAGCTAACGCTAAAGCTTATTATGAAGCTAACCGAGATAAAATAAAAGCACATCACAATAACCGCATTAAAATAGATATACAATACAAGCTATCTCGTAGATTGAGATCTAGATTGCGCCGTGCATTGCAAGGCAATTTTAAAAATGGTAGTGCTGTGACAGATTTGGGTTGTTCTATTAATGAATTGAAGATGTATTTAGAGTCTAAGTTTCAGTCTGGTATGACGTGGGATAATTGGAGTTTTGAAGGTTGGCATATAGATCACATCGTACCATTGGCATCATTTGATTTGACTGACAGAAAGCAATTGTTGTTGGCGTGTCACTATACCAACCTACAACCATTGTGGGCATTTGATAATTTATCTAAAGGTGATTCAATAATCAGTGTATCGGGAGTTTAAATGTTTGATGTAAATAATGGTTATGTGTGTGGTTGGTTATCAACTCTGTGTATATATTAAATTTTATATAATAGGTGGTTGTGACGCAGAATAATTTGAGGTGGGGGGGGTGTATTAAAAGCCTCCCTATGTGGTGGGGATATTTTGTGGTTTATTTGTGTATTTGTGTATATTTATTGATTATGAAGTATACAGATTATTATAATTATTTGACTGAAGCATTTGGTGATGATCAAAAGAAAAAGTGGTTAGCTAACAATCCCACATTAACTTCTGGTCAGGTAGATACTTACATAAAATGGTTTGATGAATTGAGAAAGTCAAAGCCTGCTGCTGCCAAAACATTAAATATTGATGATATACCGGTGGGTGAAGACAGATTTGATATAAGCAAATATAAAGATTGGCATAGTTTTGAATTGTTTGTTGATGCGGTAAGAGGTCAAACTCAATTAAAAGGAGAAAAGTTATCTGATAATTTGGAGGTAATTGATGCGAAACCTTTATTTGAAAAAAATGGTTTGGAAGTATATTATGCTGACACGCCCAGAGCGTGCATCAAGTATAAAGGAAATGTTCCTTATAGTTGGTGCGTTGCTCGTCCAGATAGTAGCAACATGTTTTATAGTTATAGATTGCGAGGCTACAATCCCGCTTTTTACTTTGTAAAAGATGTGGATGCAACCAAAAAGGAGTTAAGTTCCAATGAAAAGTTTAATGGTACATTCAAGAACAAGTGGCATTTTTTTGTAATTCAAGTATTAAAAACTGCAAACATTAATAATCCGACGGAAAAAAGTTATGTAGTTACAAGTGCCAACAATGATGGTGACGTTGATATGAGTTGGAATGATATTGTCAAGATTGAACCAAAGTTAAAAGGATTGCAAAGTGAATTTCTTCCAAAACCACTGAGTCCAGAAGAGTTAAACGTAATTTCTAAATATAGAAACGGTATAACTACACAAGAATTTGTTAAATTGCCTTACAATGAAAAGGAAAGATTTTTGGATGTATATCCAGCAATAAACAGACCAATAAGTGATGAAATATTTAAGTTATTGCCGGTTGATTTGAAAAACAAATACATTGGTATGAACATTGGATTGAGTGGTAATCAGTATGAGGGTATACAATATGATAAAAATTTATTGAAGAGATATGCACAGATGACTGAAAAGAAATTTCAAGAATGGTTAAAAGATTCAAGTAGATTCAACTTGGTTGACAGTGAAATAGATGTATTGAGTCAATATAATATATTGGATAAGTATGTTGATAAATTGACAGGTGCTAATATGAGTGATTTGTTAGTTCATTCACCAGACAAACAAAAAACAATTGATGTTTTGTTGAGCAAAAATGTTCCGTTGACAGATTCTAATGTGTATTATTTATTAATTGATTCACCGGACCCACAAAAAACAATTGATGTTTTGTTGAGCAAAGGTTTGAGCATTGACAAAATATTGACAGATGCTAATGTGTATCGTTTGTTAGATACTTCACCCGACCCACAACAAACAATTGATGTTTTGTTGAGCAAAAACATTCCGTTGACAGATACTAATGTGTATCGTTTGTTAGATACTTCACCCGACCCACAACAAACAATTGATATGTTGTTGAGCAAAGGTTTGAGCATTGACAAAATATTGCCATATCGTAATGTGTATAGTGTGTTACGTAATTCACCGGATAAACAAACGATGGTTGACTATTTGTTGAGCAAAAATGTTCCGTTGACAGATACTAATGTGGGTAGTTTGTTAATTAATTCATCGGACCCACAACAAACAATTGATGTTTTGTTGAGCAAAAATGTTCCGTTGACAGATACTAATGTGGGTAGTTTGTTACGTTATTCACCCGACAAACAAAAAATAATTGATGTTTTGTTGAGCAAAGGTTTGAGTATTGACAAAATATTGACAAATGATAATGTGGGTAGTTTGTTACGTTATTCACCCGACAAACAAAAAATAATTGATGTGTTGTTGAGCAAAAATGTTCCGTTGACAGATGATAATGTGGGTAGTTTGTTACGTTATTCACCCGACAAACAAAAAATAATTGATGTGTTGTTGAGCAAAAATGTTCCGTTGACAGATGATAATGTGGGTAGTTTGTTATATTATTCATCGGACCCACAACAAACAATTGATATGTTGTTGAGCAAAAATGTTCCGTTGACAGATACTAATGTGAGTAATTTATTATATTATTCACCGAACGAACGAGATACACAACAAAAAATTGATATGTTGAAAGCAAAACAACAATTGAGTGAATCAAAAATTAAATACAAGGATTATTATAATATTAAATGATGCACATCAATTTGTAGGTGGGGGGGGGGTCTTGATAAAGCCTCTGTATATGGTGGGGATTGAAGATAAAATATGAGTGACGCGAATATATACGGATTATTGTTTACGGTATTATTTAATGTGGCTCCGTTGTTTCAGATGTATAAAATTGTGATCAATAAAGACAGTGAAAATAATAGTTATGGGTTATGGTTTTGTGGAATGGTGGGACAAGTGAGTGTGTTATGTTATAACAGTAAAGTTGGAATGACTGGAATATTTAGTTATATTAACAGTGTAATTGGATTATGTTTAAGTTGTGTTATGGTAGTTATGATATATGTTTACCGACGCCAAAAATAATTATATGATACACCAATTTTAAAGAAGTTTTGGGTTTATTTTGTTTATGTATATATTTATAACTAATGATCAAATTAAAATATTTATTGAGTGAATCTACAATTAACCGTGTAGAGGATATATCCAGAGACAATATTGTTCTGGGTGAGCGAGGTCTTAGTGAATTGAAATCTAAATTAGTTGAAATCAATAAAAAGGCAGTTAAGTGGGGATTGCCGGAAGTAAAAATGGAAATTGTAAAGGAAGAGGATATTAAGATTACTAATAAGGGTGGAGGATTGGATGAGTATAAAAAGAGCTATACTGTTAAAATAAATGGAACATCTCCTCAGATAGAAGGATATGAATTTATTGCAAAGATTGAACATACTGATGCTGGTAATTTAATTAATATATCTCCTGACAGTTCAATCAAAGATTTACCGGCGGAATATAGAGATGCTGATGCTAAGTGTGATGTTTGTAATTCAAAGAGAGAAAGACTAAATACTTTTATTATCAAAGATGAAAAGAACAATCAGTTGAAAACGGTTGGTAGTACGTGTCTGAAGAGATTTTTACCGATTGATAGTGTCAGTAAAATTATTCATTATGCTGAAATGTTGGAAGAGTTGAGACAATTAGAAGATATAGAAGATGATGATGGTAACGAAAGGGGATCTGGTCAGTCGCGAAATTATTTTGAAGTATCTGAATTGATTAAAGGATTGGCACTGGCATATTTGGTCAATGGTAGTCGTTATATATCCAAGAAGAAATCCTCAGAAATTATGGATACTACGGGTGACTATATTGATAGCACAGCATCTTTAGCCACCAATATATTATTTTATTCTGGATATGGCAAAAGAGAACCGGATTATATAGTTAGAGCTAGAACAATGAAATCTGATGGAGATAAATTGGGCGATGAAATTATTGCATGGATGAAGACGCATGATTTCAAAGCAGATGCAGATAGAAAGCCTGAAATGGCTAATTATTTTAATAATTTGGATGTATTGAGTAGAACAACAAATACAAACTTAAAAAATATAGGATATTTGGGTGGTTTACTTGCTTCTTATCTCATCAATAAAGATATGATCAAGAAAAAGGAAGACCAAGCTACTAGCAAACCGAGTGAATATGTGGGGTCTGTTGGAGAAAAAATAACATTTGAAGCCACACTTAAAAAAATAGCAGGTTATCAATCTCAATATGGATATGTTACTGTATATAAATTTGAAGATGATAATAATAACAGATATATATGGTTTTCAAGTGGTGATATAGGCATAGAAGAAAATATCAAATATAAAATAATTGCCACTGTAAAAGATCATAAACAGGGCGATATCAAATATGGTGGACACAAAGAAAATATAATCACTAGAGCCAAAGTAAAGACACTTTCAGGTGAAAAAATAAATGAATACGAAAGACATTTGAATTACACTGAATATTTTGAATAAATCATTGACATTAATTATTTTATGTGCATTGTTAACAAATTAATATTTATAACTAATGATTAAGTTAAAAGACATATTACTAGAAAGTAGTGCCCCAAATCTTTTGATTCCCAGAAGAATTGAAGGTAGAGTTGAAAAATATGTACAAGCACTTGTACAAAAATATATAAAAGATGGTAACAAAGGCGATTTAGATTTAAGTGGATTAAAATTGACCAAGTTACCTAGCAATTTAAAAAACGTGAGTGTTACTGGACATTTTTATTGTTACAGAAACAACTTGACTTCATTGGATGGTGCTCCACGTAGTGTTGGTGGAAATTTTAATTGTCACAGCAACAACTTGAAATCGTTTGTTGGTGCTCCAAGCAGTGTTGGTGGACATTTTTATTGTGACAGCAACAAATTGACTTCATTGACTGGTGCTCCTAGCAGTGTTGGTGGAAATTTTATTTGTAGCGGCAACCCCAAATTGACATCATTAGTTGGTGCTCCACGTAGTGTTGGTGGAAATTTTAATTGTTACAACAACAACTTGACTTCATTGGATGGTGCTCCACGTAGTGTTGGTGGATATTTTGATTGTAGTAATAATGCAACAAAATTTACCGTAGCTCAAGTGCAAACATTTTGTGATGTGAAGGGAAAAATATATATATGATAAAATACAAAGATTTTTTTAAAAATGAAAATTTGATGATTGTTGAAAACAAACGTCAAGCAGAATTATATGTGACACAAGGTAAGTTATCGTTGGATGACTTTAAAAAATTATTGGAGATTGATCCTAGTAAACAGAAGAAGTATGTTGGGTGGATTGCGAAGCAATGGATAATCAAGGCCGGAAAACTTTCCATTGATGATTTAAGAGACACAATTGAAGAGTATGATGTATTTTTAAATAAAGGCAAAGTTAAAACCAAAGATATCAACGCATTTAAAACATTTGAAGATTTAGCTGCCGAGGTAAAAGAATTGAATGACTCTGGTGAAGGTCTATCTGATACGGACAGAGAAAATGATTATGAAACTATTGTGGATAATAATGATATATTAGTTATGTGTCCTCATACACACGAAGCATCCAGAAAATTAGGATTATCTACATTTAAATATAGAGATTGTGGGGACGGAAACAAAGACAGTACTTGGTGTACCACATATAAAACGTCAGATCATTGGAATGATTATTATCTTAAAAGTAATGCTACATTTTATTATTTTTTAATCAAATCGGATGTGTTGATGGAAAAATTAGAAACCGAATTTCCGTTTATAAATGAGGATACAATGTGTGGAAAAAATATGAGAGTTGTAGCCCTCGCTGTATTAGATAACAATAGAATAGATGGTTATGATGGGCTGAATATGAGATTTGATTCAGGAACCAGTCAAACAAACGTGGATAAATTTAGAAAAATAGTAGGTGTTTAACTTAACAAATACTTGTATGATCAAGTTAAAAGACATATTATTGGAAAATAGTCCACCGAATCTTTTGATTCCACGAAGAATTGAGGGTCGTGTTGAAAAATATGTACAATCAGTCATACAAAAATATATAAAAGACGGCGGCACAGGTAATTTAGATTTGAGTAAATTAAAATTGACCAAGTTACCCGGCAAGTTAAAAAATGTGAGTGTTGGTAGAAATTTTGATTGTAGCCTCAACAACTTGACATCATTGGTTGGTGCTCCTAATAGTGTTGGTGGATATTTTGATTGTCACAGCAATGACTTGACTTCATTGGATGGTGCTCCACGTAGTGTTACCGGAGGTTTTGAATGTAACAACAACGACTTGACATCATTAGTTGGTGCTCCTAGTAGTGTTGGTGGATATTTTGATTGTAGCCTCAACGACTTGACATCATTAGTTGGTGCTCCACGTAGTGTTGGTGGATATTTTCATTGTGGCAACAACAAATTGAAATCATTGGATGGTGCTCCACGTAGTGTTGGTAAAGATTTTTGGTGTATGGGCAATGCAATAAAATTTACAATAGAACAAGTGCGAGCAGTTTGTGATGTGAAGGGGGAAATTTTCGTATAATCATTATGATGTACTGTGAAGAAAATTGTATATAAAATAAAATGGTGGTGTGTTTGTGTTATATATATGGATATATGACAGGTGGATATTTATATATAATAACAAACAAGGCTTGGGCAGGATATATCAAGGTTGGAGTTACCAAGGATTTGAAGAACAGGTTAAAGACGTATCAAACAGGCAGTCCGCACCGAGATTATGTAGTGGAGTATAGTTTATATCATCCAGATTATTTGGTTGCTGAAAAGCGAATCAAAGATACGATGTTACCATTTGCAAAATCCATTAAAAATGAATGGTACGAAGTTGACTATCATGTTGCTAAATCCAGATTATTGGAGCAGTTGGACGAAAATTATAAATAGTGTTTAGTTTTGGTTGTGACTGCGATATATATAGTTAATTATGTTTAACAAGATATTTGCACTATTTAAAAAGTTACTAATGACAAATCAAAACAAAGTTCAAAGTGGTGTGGTTGAGCCTATAAAACCCAGCAGTGTTGTTATATTGGTGCCTGTGTCTAATAGTATTGAGCCATCGGTTGACACAGCATTGCGTCAATTGGAACAACGTGGATATACTGTATGGAGAAAATATGGATTTAGTGCCATAGATCAAGGTAGGTGTGTATTGGCACAACAGGCATTGGATGCTGGATTTGAGCATTTGTTTTGGATTGACGCAGATGTATGTTTTTGGCAATATGACATTGATAAGGCGATTCAATCAGGATTATCATTTGTTAGTGCGCCATATAGTGTCAAGGGATGGCCCGCGTTGACAACTGAATTTGTTGATAAGAATGTTATTCTTGGTGATGCAGGTAAATTATATGAGGTTATTTTTGCGGCGACGGGATTTATGTATACACATCGTAGTGTATATCAAAAGATAATTGATAAGTTTAACATGCAACGTGTTAAAATATGGGGTGGGCAATATGAGGTATATCCTTTCTTTTTACCGTTGTTGGTGGACGGATATTATTTGGGAGAAGATTTTGCATTTTGTCATAGATTGCGTGATGCAGGTATCAAGTTGTATTGTGACACCCGCATACAATTATCTCATATAGGAAAATACAGTTATAGTTTTGCATTTTTGGATAATGATGGTCATCCAAATGAACCAACGAGTGTTGTGTATAAACAATCATCAAATAGAAGTTATTAAAATAACGTAACATAAGTGATAGTGTCACAAATTTGTAACACACTATTTGATATTTATTTGGATGAAAGTGCGTGCATTATTTATCTCGGATGTTCACATGGGAACTGGACATTGTAATCATGAAAAGTTATTAAAGTTGTTGAGTGAGGTGGAGTGTGAATATTTGTATTTGGTAGGTGATATAG
>Ga0209084_1001272_pt1 | contig 21602 bp, 19 predicted proteins | sample C_130820_MF_Meta_FD_187309 | JGI IMG/M metagenome (GOLD analysis project Ga0209084, IMG submission 187309) | Freshwater microbial communities from Lake Croche, Canada to study carbon cycling - C_130820_MF_MetaG (SPAdes) (version 2) | ecosystem: Environmental > Aquatic > Freshwater > Lake...
AAATGGCGCGGGGCGATCGTGTGCGTGAAACCCTGAGCATTATTCCAGGAATGACAATTTGGCAACTGCGTGCTGCTATTGATGCTAACCCAGCCTTAGAGCATCAAACGCAAGGTTTAAATAATCAGGCATTGTTGAAGAAGTTAAATCTGAATTATCCCAGCGCTGAAGGACTTTTTTACCCAGATAAATATGTTTTCGATCCAGGTGAAAGTGATATTGCAATTTATCAACAGGCCGCAAGTGCAATGCAAAAACAAGTGCAGCTGGCTTGGCAGCAACGTAATCCCCAAATTGCTGCGCCCAACCCCTATGCCCTATTAATTTTGGCATCTATTGTTGAAAAAGAAACTGGACAGGCGGCTGATCGTGGCCAAGTTGCAGCCGTATTTGATAATCGCCTGAAGAAGGGGATGTTGCTGCAAACTGATCCTAGTGTGATCTATGGCATAGGCGCCCAATTTGACGGGAATTTACGTAAATCAGATTTGCGCCGCGACAATCCCTACAATACTTATATGCGCCCCGGATTACCACCTACACCTATTGCTATGCCCAGTCGCGAGTCGCTATTTGCAGCTGCAGGGCCTGCGCAGAGTACGGCACTCTATTTTGTAGCCAAAGGGGATGGCAGTAGCTATTTTTCGACCTCCCTACCTGAACACGAACGTGCAGTAACCCAGTATCAACGACTGCCAGCGAAAGCACCGAATTCGTCGCCTGTTAAACCCTAATTTTTTAGACCTTTTATTTCTTTACCCGTATGCAGAATCAACCTGGATTTTTTATAAGCTTTGAAGGCATTGATGGTGCGGGAAAAAGTACGCACATTGAAGCTTATGCCAACTTTTTACGTGCCAAATTTCCAGCTCGTAAGGTACTAGTAACCCGTGAGCCTGGTGGCACATCCTTGGGCGAGCAATTAAGAAAACTGCTACTCGATGCGCCAATGGATCTTGAAACGGAAGCCTTACTGATGTTTGCGGCGCGCCGTGAGCATTTAGCCCAGATTATCGAGCCAGCTCTAGCAGCCGGAAAAATTGTGATTTCGGATCGATTTACTGATGCTAGTTTTGCTTACCAAAGTGGGGGCAGGGGCTTAAGTATTGAAAAACTCAGCCAACTCGAGCATTGGGTACAAGCCAGGGCAGGGAAGCTACTTCAACCGAATATCACTTTCTTATTTGATTTGCCCAGTGACGTTGCTGAAGCGCGGCGCTCACAAGCAAGGACGCCAGATAAATTTGAACGTCTGGACCTCGCCTTTTTTGAACGTGTCCGCCAGGAATATTTGCGCCGTGCAGCAGCAGAACCTGAGCGTTTCCGCATCATAGATGCACGTGACACCCCTGAGGTAATCTGGAAAAAACTTCAAAATATCAATATAACTATATGATTTATATAAATAATTTCATTATTAATTTTAACTATAACAAGCACTGATGAATAAAAGCTATGAGTCTTAATCAGCCCATTGCCCCTTGGCTGCAAGGACTATGGAATGAGTTACCGTTTGCTGCCCTTCCCCACGCAGTCCTTATTTATGGGCAAGCAGGCATAGGTAAATATGATTTTGCGATCCACCTTGCCCAGGCCTTATTGTGCGAATGCGCAGAGCCCAATGTCAGCAAGCCTTGCCAGCAATGTGAGGCGTGCCGCTGGTTTGCAACTGGAAATCACCCCGATTTTATGGTGCTAGTGCCTGAAATACAGCGTAAGTATTTGCCCCAAGTAGCACTGGAAGGGGGCCAAGCCGATGCGCCAGTTCGAACCGCTAAAGCCCGCGATGATGAAGCCGATGCGGAAGTTGCTGATAAAAAAGAAAAGCGTTTTATTGCGATCGCTGAGGCGCGCAGCGTTATCGGCTCTTTGGGGCTCGGGAGTCACCGAGGTGGTAATCGGGTGATCTTAGTTTCGCCCCTGGAACAATTAAAACCCGATGCGGCCAATACCTTACTCAAATCCTTAGAAGAACCACCACCACAAACCATTTTTATTTTAGTGACAGCTAGACTTGATCGTGTTCTGCCAACCATTCGCTCGCGCTGCCGACTCTTACAAGCACCAAAGCCTGAGCGCGCTATTGGGCTTAGTTGGCTACAAAATAAACTTGCTACTGAAAAACTCAACGCTATATCTGCGGTTGAAGTAGAAGCACTGTATGACGAGAATGGCGGGGCCCCATTTACTGTTTATGAAACCCTGTTAGCCAGAAGTAGTCAAGATGAAAAAGATGAGTTGATGCTGGGCGCCGTAGCCACAAAAAGTTTATTGCAGGGCTTAGCTAATGGCATTGACATTGATTGGCTGGGAATTGCTGAAAAAATTCATAAAGCCCCTGTGCCGATTTTATTAACTACATTACAACGCTGGTGTGCAGATTTACAAGGCCTTACTCAGGCGAATGCGGTGCGTTATTACCCTAAGCACACTGAGGCATTAAGCGTTCTTGCAAAGCAAGTACGTCTAGTAAAATTGCTCCGCTGGTGGAAATTGTTATTACAAGCCCGGCGCCATGAAAATCATCCCCTTGCTACGCGCATACAAATGGAAGCCTTGTTGTTGCAATACCAAAATATTTTTAGTGATTGAAATTTCAAAATAGATTGATTACCCCTGATGTTTATTGATTCACATTGCCATCTCGATTTTCCGGAATATCGTGACCGTATGCCTGAAGTCTTAGCCAATATGGCTGCCGCTGGGGTAAGTCACGCGCTGTGCATATCCGTCGACTTGCCTGATTTTCCAGCTGTTAGGGCCTTAGCTGAAACCTATGCGCATTTATATGCGTCGGTAGGCGTTCATCCCGATTATGAAAACACCCCTGAACCAACTGAAGATTTTTTGGTGACAGCTGCTGAGCACCCGAAGATTATTGCTCTGGGTGAAACGGGTTTAGATTATTACCGCAGCAGGGAGCGGCCCTATGTGTCAATGGAATGGCAGCGGCAACGCTTTCGCACCCATATTCGGGCTGCCATACGCGCCAAAAAACCCCTCATTATTCATACCCGCTCTGCCTCAGAAGATACGCTGCGCATTATGCAAGAGGAGGGCGCAGGGCGTGTTGGCGGGGTGATGCATTGTTTTACTGAGAGTACGGCAGTGGCCCTAGCTGCTATTGAAATGGGGTTTTATATCTCTTTTTCAGGCATTGTTACCTTCAAAAACGCTAAGGATCTGCAAGAAACCTGCCGTCAGTTGCCCTTAGAGCATATGCTGATTGAGACCGATTCTCCCTATTTGGCCCCCGTTCCCCATCGCGGCAGGACCAATGAGCCGGCATGGGTGGCTGATGTCGGTCGTTTTATTGCAGACCTGAAAGGCGTTTCAGTAGAGACCGTAGCGCAGCAGACAACAAACAATTTTTTTGATTGTTTTCAGCTAGATAGAGCTTAAACATGCTGTTAAATGTAACTATTTTGCGTTGGTTTTTATTGCGGCCTTTAATACGGCGAATAGGCTGTTTAAGCTTGTATTTCGCACTTGGCCTCAGTCTTCCTCTTTATTCTCAAGGGCAAACCCCAGTTTATGAGCTGGATGCCATTAAAGCAGCTAAGTTTAATGACGCAAAGGGCATGGCAGCGCTGTTAAGGCAAGGCCTGATTAGCCCCAATATGCGCGATGCCAAGGGAACCCCCTTATTGATGCTGGCGCTAGATGATCGCTCAACCGAGGTTATGTATCTTTTAATGGATACGCCAGGCATTGATATCGATGCCAGGAATCGTAAAGGTGAGAATGCCCTGATGATGGCTTCCATATATGGCCTATTACCTGAAGTGAAGTATTTAGTCGAGAATAAGGCGGCCATCTTTAATCAACCCGGGTGGACACCCTTACATTACGCTGCCACTTCCGGGCAAACCGAAATAGTTGCTTATTTAATCGAGCAGGGTGCACAGGTCAATGCGCTGTCTGAAAGTAATACTACCCCCCTGATGATGGCTGTACGTTCTGGAAATATTGAAACCGTTAGCGTTCTTCTTAAGAATGGCGCCGATCTACAAATCGTCAATAACCAAGGCTTTACAGCGATTGATGTGGCGGATCTATTTGGACGCGGTGAAATTAGTGAAGGCCTTTCTAGCCGCTGGCTGAAGCTTTATAAACAGAAATATACCCATATGGTGATGATGATGCCGGGCAAGTAAGCTGGGCTTAGCTATGCTAATTATGCGTATAATCATTATTATGTCAAATAAGAAATAGATCTCTATCTAGCCCTCATCAACCCTCTATTTTGACTATAACTACGCATGCCTGAAATACTCAGTAATCTTCCTAATATTGCTCTTCTTTGGAATGAGATTGCCGCTGATTTGATTCGGCCTGAAATGAAGTTTTTCATTTTTGTAGCTGTGCTCGTGGTGCTCATCCATGGCATGCTCGTACTGCTGATTATGACGGCCTTTCATCAGATCAATAAACACAATATCAACCGTTATCAAAAACAAGTAGACGTCTTAGTCTATTTCTCAGTCATTTTATTGATCTTTGTCAGTCATTTACTCGATATCTTTATTTGGACCTATGCCATGGTCAATCTTGAGGTTTTCCCAAGCGCATTAAAAACCTTCTATTTTGCGGGCGAAATGTATACCAATTTAGACCATAATGACCCCAGCTTTAAGCTCGGACCAGAGTGGAATATGTTGCCTATTTTATTGTCATTTTCCGGCTTATTTGCAGTGGCTATTTCTGGGTCAGCGCTCTACACCCTCTTGGTATCCACTTTCACTAAGCCAACTAAAGATGAATAAAGCGCTAAATTGATGGAACTACTAAACTACCTGCCCTCGCTGACCGATTTATTTAAACAAATTTACACGGATATTGGCAACCAGCAAATCTATTGGATTTTAGTTTTTGTCGGTTTTATGCTAACTTTTCATGGCGTCTATGTACTGCTCGTGGTGATTTGTTTTAATGCCATTCGCAGTTGGTTAGTCGATAACTATCGAATTGCTGGCCATTATTTTTATGGCTTTCGTTTAGCTGCTTTTATAGCGTATTTTGTGGCAATAGTACTCATTATTTTAGGGCATCTGATGGACATTGTGATGTGGACTTACGCCCTAATCCCGCTCAATATTTTTCCCACCAATCCCGAAACTTTTTATTTTGCTGGCGAAATGTATGTCACTGTGGGCTTTGGTAGTTTTGAGCTTGCTAAGGGCTGGCGCATACTGCCGATCGTGATTGCCTTCTCGGGTATCTTCGCCGCCTCCATGTCGGGGGCCGCTTTATTTAATATGCTGGGCAGCTTAATCAATAAGCGCGAAAGACCCGATATTAGCGCAGATGCTAATTCGCCCGCTGCTTAAATACCAACTCAAACACCCTACCGTTTGCTTCTAAGGTGCGCACTCGACCTGGTAGCCATTCCAAATCTTTTGCCAACCAGATATCGACTTGTCGCTTGTACGGATCACTCGCCCTTTGAATTAAGCGATAGTGCCTTACTGCTGTTTGGCCTAAGGTAGGGATCGCATCGGATTTCAACTCCTCTCCAAAACTGAGAAATTGCCACATTTCAAGCGTGTTGTAATCGACGACTGGAATTTCACGCACGACACCTGCTTCATCAATTTTATCGCTACCATTTAGCAAGGACGCCAACTGAAACATGAGACTAAAGCGGTCTTGCGTACCGGGCAAGATATCAGGCGTAAATTCGGGCTTTTCGGTAAAAAACATTTTGCCACCGCCCTTTTCGTCACGATCAAAACGGGAATAACGCGGCGACTTTTCCCCGCGCTGAGTCCAATAAATAGCTGGGGCAAGCCCATATTTATCAACCACACCACGTGATTCAAAGACAAATGGTCCGACAAAGGCATACGGCACATTAATGTAAAGCCGATAACCGCCGTCATTAACAATCCAATCAACTCGCCCTGTTTGGTTAACCTGCCCATCGATAACCGCATCGTAAAAAAGAGTGGCCGAGCTTGGTAAGCGAAACGCCTGCCCTTTTTGGCTTACGCCACCCCCCTCACCTTCTGCATCAGTTCCGCTAGCACTTGAACTAATGGATGAGTTACTGTCAGTTGAAAGTGGCGGCGCTAACTTTTTCTTTTGGCTACGCTTAATTTCAATAGGCTGAGTTTTTTCTACCTTAAGAACAGCTTGCAGGGGTTGCTCTTCTGGAGCAGCAAGCTGATTGCCAAAAGAAATGAAAGGTAATCCAGCAAACAAAATGAGATGCGCAATGATGGATATTGCCAGCGCACCAAATAGAACTCTTAATCCCAGAAGGCACCTTCCAGTAAGCGGCTTTCTTTAGGTAATTTAGCCGCCAAAAAATCCATTTGATCGGCCAAAATATTGCGGCCTTTTAGAATCATATCCTCATATAAACTCGGCGTATAAGGAGCATACAGCAAACTCATGCCAGAGCCTTCGGGGGTGCGATTCCCTTTCCGTTGATTGCAGGGGCGACAGGCAATGACTAAATTCATCCACGCATATTTGCCGCCACGACTGTTAGGAATAATATGCTCGGCTTCAGCATCATTTTCTGTAACGCCCTGCCCGCAATATGCGCATAGACCGCGGTCACGCCTAAATAACTTACGTTTGGTAATTGCAGGAATCACATCAAAAAGATTAATACGTGCTGAGCCCTTGACGGCCAGAATTGAATGTAATTCAATAATTGATTGATGACCAGTAAGGCGAGAAATACCGCCACGCATTACTGCGATTGGATCGCCAAGTGTCCACAGGACACTTTGATCAGCGTAATGCTTAGTCGCTTCTTCAGCATTGACCCAGCATTGGGGAATGCCACCAGCATCTAGCTTCAAAATACTAAGCACAACAGCTCCTTTCTGCGATTCGCTTGCATTAAGGGTGGACCCTTAAAACGAACCTTCACCCCTATCTTACAGAAAAGTGCTAGCCCAATCAATTTGAGCTATTTGCTTCCCTATTCCGCACTCTTAAAAGGGATTAAAAAAGGTTCAAACTTAGCGGCCAGAACAAGCAAAATCAAGTACCTGAGGCAGGTAGAGACTGTATTCACTTAGACCATGATCGCTGCCCTCTAGAACGAGCTGCTGCGCATTAGCATAAAAATGCACCATTTCTTGCCAATCGAGTAGCTCATCACCTTTTGCCGCCATTAAAAAATAGCGCTCCGGCTTGGTTATCTGGCTAATTTGTAGTGACTTTAATTCATCAATATATTGGGCTTTGAAATCAAATGGCTCATTACTATCGTAATGGGTAAGCTCGCCAACATAAGGCGCTAATTCACGGGCAGCATATACGGCTGGGTTGAGAGCGACTGCCCTACAGTCTAAGTGCTCAGCTAACCAGTTAGCATAAAACCCACCTAGCGAAGAGCCAATAATGACAACTTCTGCGGGCTTTACGTTTTTCAAGTGATCAAGTACCAAATCAATCGCACTTTGGGGTGATGGCGGCAGTTGGGGGCAAAACCATTGCAAGGCCGCGCCACTAGCAATCTTTGCTTGAATAGCTGCGCCTGTTAATTTTGCTTTAGAGGAATTGGGCGAAGAACGAAAGCCATGCAAATAGACTACTTGCAAAATATCTTGGGTCATTGTGCTAAATCATTCTTTAGGTGCTTCAGCCAGCCTAAGCCGGCTTCTGTGTTTGTCAGGGGCCTGTACTCGCAACCGATCCAACCCGAGTATTGCAAGCGATCTAGGAGCGAAAATAAAAAGGGGTAATTAATTTCCCCCGTTCCTGGTTCATGTCTGCCCGGATTATCAGCGAGTTGCATATGTGCAATACGGGGTAAATATAATTCAATTGTCTTAGCTAACTCCCCAGCCATCCGTTGTGCATGATAAATATCAAATTGCAAGAAAGCGTTCGGGGCTGCCACTTCATCTAATATTGTAATGGCTTGCTCTGTACGAGATAAATAAAAATTGGGAATGTCATAGGTATTAATGGGCTCTATTAATAATTTAAGCCCCGCATTTTGGAATTCTTTGGCCGCATATTGCAAATTAGCAATAAGTGTTTGGCGTAATAACTGGGTATCAATACCTTCCGGGGCAATACCTGCCAAACAATTTAATTGATGAACCCCTAAGATTTTCGCGTATTGAATTCCAGTAGCTACGCTTAAACGAAATTCGTCAATACGATCTGGTAAGCAGGCCATACCACGTTCATTAGCCTCGGAATTACCAGGGGGTAAGTTATGCAATACCAGCTTTAAGTGATGCTGATCAAGCTGCGCCTTAATTTCTTCTGCGGCATACGCGTAAGGAAAAAGAAATTCAACTGCCTTAAATCCCGCCTGAGCAGCTCTTTCAAAGCGCTCAAGAAAAGGCACTTCATTAAATAGCAGCGAAAGGTTAGCAGCAAATTGGGGCATTTGCTAGATTGTAGCGAGTGACTACCTTACCTTAGATTTAATCGACCTTTGCACCAGAAGCTTTTACTAGAGATCACCAGCAGGCAATGTTAGTTTAAGGCACTGGATTTAAATTAGCGTGAGCAATAACTTGCCATCCTGCGGCAGTCTTTTGCCATACATCAAGCCGGTACTGTGGTTTTCCCGAGAGCTCTTTGCCGTCGATAATTTCTTTTGTGGCTATCGCATAAGAAACAATTAAAGCATTTTCAGAGTAGGTAGCCTTCAGATTGCTAAGGGTGTATTCACGAATTTTGGCTTTTTTAATAATCTCCATCCAGGCTGCTTTATTTTGAGCGCCAATATTTAATACCTGTTGATAGTTGGGTGAAACAGTTTTTGCTAGGCCCTGCATGTCACCATTTTTTACTTGATCCCACCAGAGGCGTTCGAGTTTTTCTGCTTCAACTTGGGCATTTGCCGCGGTAATGACTTGTGCGTGTCCCAACGATGAAATACTCATTAAGGACATCAATATGGATAGCAGGATGAGTGAACGCTTAAAAAAAATCTTGGTCATGATTGTTCTCCGTTGAGTTGAATGGGCATAACTATACCTTGAATTTTGGTAAGCAAATACTAAAGATCTACCATCGTTCTCGTGGGTGGTACTCAAAAAGAAAAAGAGGCCCGAAAGCCTCTTTTTGCTTAATATTTGGCGGAGCGGACGGGACTCGAACCCGCGACCCCCGGCGTGACAGGCCGATATTCTAACCAACTGAACTACCGCTCCAAATAGGGCACAACTTGTGTAACGTCACTGTAAAACAATACTACTAACTGCTTGATACGACTAAAAAAACTGGCGTCCCCAGGGGGATTCGAACCCCCGTACTCACCGTGAAAGGGTGATGTCCTAGGCCTCTAGACGATGGGGACCTGGACTAAATTGTTCAAAATAAGTGGTGGAGATAAGCGGGATCGAACCGCTGACCTCTTGCATGCCATGCAAGCGCTCTCCCAGCTGAGCTATACCCCCGCGTTAAATCGCTTAACTTCTTAATTCCTGTCAATTTCTGACCGCATATTCAAACAATCCGTGATTTTAGCCTATTTTTATTCTCTGGCTTAGGCTTTGGCAAGTAAAGTGCCTAGCAATGCTTGATGCAGGCCCTAGCTTGGCGCCTGACTCAGAACCAAATTTAGACGTTCGGTACAGGCTTCCCACCCCATTAAAGCCATTACTGCATCAATGGCTGGGGTTTGGGTGGTGGCAAATAAAGCAAAACGTAATGGCATTGCCAAGGCCGGCATTTTGATTTGATGCTCGGCTAAGATAGTCTTAATAACTGCTGCATAGGCTTCTTTCGATGCTTCACAGCCCTCAATTGCGCGCTTTAAATCCTTTAAGGCAGGCTTGATAGCTGCTGGTATATGAGCCGCAATCTGTTCTGCAGAATGCTGTGGAGCGGGTGCGTAAAATAATTTCGCACCATCTGCAATTTCCAATAAGGTGTTGGCTCGATCTTTTAGCAGCCCTACTACTTGCTCAAAGTTGGGGCCCCGCTGAATATCAATCCCACGCTCTTCAGCAAAAGGCCGCACTAATTCGCTTAAGTATTTGGTATCAGCCTGCTGAATGTAATGGTGATTTAACCAAAGTAATTTTTCAGGATTATGTTGCGCAGGAGATCTGCCAAGATGCTCTAACTCAAACCAAGCAACAAATTGTTCTTTAGTAAAGATTTCCGCATCGCCATGAGCCCAACCTAATCGAGCTAAATAATTCAAAATGGCTTCTGGTAAGTAGCCCGCCTTTTGGTAGTCGCGCACGCTCATAGCGCCATTGCGCTTACTCATTTTTTCACCCGTATCATTTAGGACGGTAGGTAAATGGGCATATATCGGTGGCGTACCGCCTAAAGCTCGCATAATATTAATTTGCCGAGGGGTGTTATTGACATGGTCATCGCCGCGAATAACATGAGTAATTTTCATATCCATATCATCTACCACGACACAAAAGTTATAGGTCGGCGTACCATCAGTGCGCGCAATCACCAAATCATCAAGTTCGTCATTACCAATTTCAATTAAACCTTTTACGGCATCTTGCCAAGCCACACTGCCATTAAGAGGATTTTTAAAGCGAATAACCGGGCTTACGCCAACCGGTGGCTCTGGCAATACTTTGCCAGGTTCAGGGCGCCAGAGGCCGTTGTAACGGGGTTTTTCTTTATTCACCATTTGCGCATCGCGCAAGGCATTTAAATCAAACTCACTCATATAGCAAGGATAGGCTAAGCCATTTCTTAACATTTCCTGAATGACCGACTGGTAGCGATCAAGCCGTTGCATTTGATAAATTGGCCCTTCATCAGGATCAAGCCCTAACCAATGCATTCCCTCAAGAATGACCTCAACTGCCTCTAGCGTGGAGCGCTCTTGATCGGTATCTTCGATGCGCAAAATAAATTGGCCTTGATGATGACGTGCAAAAGCCCAGGGGTATAAAGCGCTACGTAGGTTACCTAAATGGATGAAACCAGTTGGGCTAGGGGCAAAACGGGTCCGAATAGTCATATTGCTTATTATCTCAGGTCATGAGTTATTTTCTAAAACCGTGGATACTTTAAGAATGAATCAATTACTGGTATTTATTTGTGATGGTGCGCCGGTACGCGGCGAAATCGTTAGCATTGGTAGTGCTTGGCACGCCATTCTAGAGCACCGCAACGAGCCCTTGGCGGTTCGTAAAATCTTGGGCGATTTTGTGTCTGCAGCCACCCTCCTCAGTGCCAGCTTAAAATTTGACGGTACATTAATTATTCAAGCGCAAAGCAAAGGCCCAGTTTCTTTATTGGTAGTGGAATGCACTGCTAATTTAACCGTGCGCGCGACCGTAAAATTAGCGCCAGATTGCGGCGAAATTAATGCAGCTGCTACGCTTAGCGAGCTTCTTGATGCCGATAATACCGGCCGCCTAGTGATCACCTTAGACGCAGCTGAACGAAAGCCTGGGCAAGCCCCTTATCAGGGTATCGTAGCCCTGCAACAAGATGATGCTGCGGGTCAGTCAAAGCCTGTGACTTCGGTAGCTGAAGCAATTATGTTGTATATGCGTAATTCAGAACAACTCGATACCCGCATTTGGTTAGCTAGTGACGATACAAGTTTAGGGGGCCTATTATTGCAACGCTTACCTAATTCAAGTGGGCACGCGCACTTAGATGCTGAATTAGCAAGTGAAGGTTGGCAGCGGATTCAGTTTTTAGGAGAAACGATCACTGCTACTGAGCTTCTGACGCTTGAGCCTGAAACAAACTTGCGCCGACTCTTCCTGGAAGAATCAGCAACCGCAGGGGTGCGGAGCTTCCCCCCGCGCTCAGTCCAATTTGCCTGTCGTTGTTCGCGTCAGAAAGTCGCCGATGTATTACGTATGCTGGGTGAGCCTGAAGTAGAAAGTTTGTTAGCTGAACGAGCTGATGTTGAAACGATCTGTGACTTTTGTGGCAAAACCTATTCGTTTGACCCTGTAGATTGTCGTCAAGTGTTTAAAACTGATTTATTGAGCGATGCAACTAGACCGGCATCGAAGGGGCATTAAGGATTAGCAGCCTATTTCTTATTGGGCTCAGTGCCGTTAGCGGCATTTTCAGCTAGAGGTTTTTCAGCAGGCAAAATTTGTACATAATATTCACCTTCTTTAAGCATGCCATGCTCCGAACGAGCGCGCTCTTCAATTGCCCGAGTACCCTCTTTTAAATCTTTGACATCACCACTTAACTTCGCATTGCGCAAGGTAAGAAGCTGATTCTTTTCCTGCTGGGCATTGAGTTGACCTTCCATTTCATAAACCCTTAACCACCCTCCTTTACCTAACCATAAAGGATATTGAATACCGATAAAAAGCAGTAGCATCGAGTAAACAATAATTCTCATGTTTGAGATGTCAACAGTATGAAAATGAAATGGTTAGCAGGATGAAATAAGGATAAAAATTAACGTTTTAAATTATAAAAAACTGCTTTACCTGGATAAGTGGCAATATCACCTAAATCTTCTTCAATGCGCAATAATTGATTGTATTTCGCTATACGGTCTGAGCGTGATAAAGACCCTGATTTAATTTGCCCTACATTGGTTCCCACAGCAATATCAGCAATCGTACTATCTTCGGTTTCCCCAGAACGATGGGAAATGACTGCGGTATAGTTAGCCCGTTTTGCCATCTCAATTGCTGCAAATGTCTCAGTTAGAGTACCAATTTGATTAATTTTAATGAGAATTGAATTAGCCACACCCTTATCAATTCCTTCTTGCAAGATTCTAGTATTGGTTACGAATAAATCATCGCCGACTAGTTGAATTTTCTTGCCTAGTTTTTCAGTAATGTTGGCCCAACCATCCCAATCAGCCTCATGCATGCCATCTTCAATCGAGACAATTGGAAATTGATCGGCTAACTGGCCTAAATAGTCGGCAAATTCAGTTGAGCTAAGCTGCAAGCCTTCACCGCTTAAGTGGTATTTACCGTCTTTATAGAATTCGCTCGCAGCACAATCTAAGGCCAAAAGAACATCTTCGCCGGCTTGATATCCAGCTTGATCAATCGCACTTAAAATAGTCTGTAAACACTCTTGATTGCTAGTGAAGTTAGGCGCAAATCCACCTTCATCGCCAACCGATGTCGGCATATTTTTCGCCTGCAAGATCTTCTTCAGGGCATGAAAAATTTCTGCACCACATCGCAGAGCCTCACGAAAGTTTTTTGCTCCTACTGGCATGATCATGAATTCTTGAATATCCAGACTGTTATTGGCGTGCGCACCACCATTCACAATATTCATCATGGGTACGGGTAATTGCATGCCCCCTGAGCCACCAAAGTAACGATATAAAGGCAGGCCTGCTTCTTGGGCCGCTGCGCGCGCCACAGCCATCGAGACTGCAAGGGTGGCATTTGCACCTAGTCGGGCTTTATTATGCGTGCCATCTAATTCAATTAAGGTGTGATCTAAAAAAGCCTGCTCACTGGCATCTAAACCCATCACGGCTTCAGATATTTCAGTATTCACATGCTGTACCGCTTTAAGTACGCCTTTGCCTAAATATCGCTTGTCGTCGCCATCGCGCAACTCAATAGCTTCGCGTGAACCTGTAGAGGCGCCAGAGGGCACTGCGGCGCGACCAATCACACCAGATTCAAGCAAAACATCGCACTCAACTGTGGGGTTGCCGCGTGAATCTAGAATTTCCCGGCCAATAATGTCAACAATGGCGCTCATGCACCTTCTCCTAAAGCGTTTAAATTAAAAATCATCTTCAATGAAGATCCCGTCTTTTTTCACCACTGCATCAATCGTTAGCAGTGATTCAAGTAGTTCTCGCATGCGGTTTAATGGCACTGCATTGGGGCCATCAGATAGCGCATTAGCTGGGTCAGGATGGGTTTCCATAAAAATACCGCTAATACCTGCTGCTACCGCTGCTCGCGCGAGTACTGGCACAAACTCACGTTGCCCGCCGCTACTAGTACCCTGGCCGCCGGGTAACTGAACTGAGTGTGTCGCATCGAAGACCACGGGTGCCTGCGTTGCTCGCAAAATTGCCAAGCTACGCATATCGGCTACTAAATTGTTGTAGCCAAAAGTTGTGCCCCGCTCGCAGACTAAAAACGCTTGGGATAGCCCTTTTTCTTTGGCTGCATCGCGTGCTTTATCCATTACATTGAACATTTCTTGGGGTGACAAGAATTGGCCTTTTTTTATATTCACTGGTTTGCCACTTTGTGCGCATGCCCGAATAAAATCAGTTTGCCGACATAAAAAAGCGGGTGTTTGTAAAACATCAACAACCGCTGCTACCGGCGCAATTTCAGGAATGTCATGCACGTCGGTTAGTACTGGCACCCCAATTTCTTTTTTTACTTTTGCTAAAATTTCTAGTCCTCGCTCCATCCCCAGGCCGCGATAAGAGCTGCCCGATGAGCGATTCGCTTTATCAAAAGAAGATTTATAAATAAAGTGCATTCCTAAGGCGCTCGTAATCGCTTTTAGTTCGCCGGCAATGTCTAGGGCAGATTGCTCTGATTCAATAACGCAAGGGCCCGCAATTAAAAAGAGAGGTTGCTTCAAACCAACAGGAAAGCCGCAGAGTTGCAAGGTGTTATCAATTTTTGTCATCAGGCAGCTACCGTTGCAGCAATTTGATGGCGTTCAAGGGCGGCCTTAATAAAAGCGAGAAACAAAGGATGTCCAGCACGCGGGGTTGAAGTAAATTCCGGGTGAAATTGCACCCCAAAAAACCAGGGATGCATGACGGTTGGTAGCTCCATCATTTCAGGCAATAATTCAGTAGGCGTATGGGCAGAAATAATTAAGCCAGCCTTTTCTAAACGAGGCACATAGGCATTATTAACTTCATAGCGATGGCGGTGACGCTCATTGACCACATCGCCATAAATACGGTGTGCCAATGTTGCTGGTTTTACTGGACAACTTTGCGAGCCTAAACGCATCGTGCCACCCATATCGGAATCACTAGCGCGTTTTTCAATCCGCCCTTCGCGGTCAAGCCATTCGGTAATCAGAGCCACCACAGGATGAGGGGTATCAAGGTCAAACTCGGTACTATTAGCGCCCTGAATTTGCGCGACATGGCGGGCAAATTCAATTACCGCCAATTGCATACCTAAGCAAATGCCTAAATACGGAATTTTATTTTCCCGCGCGTAACGAATTGCTGCTATTTTGCCCTCGGTACCGCGCTTACCAAAGCCCCCGGGTACCAAAATGGCATCTAAATTTTGTAAGCAATCGATACCCGATTTTTCAATTTGCTCCGAATCAATATAACGAATATTAACTTTGGTTTGATTATGAATACCCGCATGACGCAAGGCTTCAATTAAGGATTTATAAGACTCGGTCAGATCGACATATTTACCTACCATGCCAATACAAATTTCATTTTGCGGGTTTTCTAATTCATAAACCAGTTTTTTCCAGACCGACAAATCAGCTGGCTTAGCTTCTATCTCAAGCTCGCGACAAATAAGATCGTCCATTCCTTGGGCATGAAGCATTTCAGGAATTTTATAAATCGTATCGACATCCCAAACTGAAATTACTGCTTCTTCACGGACATTAGAAAATAAGGAAATTTTAGCGCGCTCATCTTCAGGAATGGGCCGGTCGGCGCGACACAATAAAACATTGGGCAAAATACCAATTTCGCGCAGCTTTTGTACTGAGTGCTGGGTAGGCTTCGTTTTTAGCTCACCAGCGCTAGCGATATAAGGTACCAAAGTCAGGTGAACATAGGCGCAACTTCCTTTGGGCATCCGTAAACCCATTTGGCGAGCTGCCTCTAAAAAAGGTAAAGATTCAATATCGCCAACTGTGCCGCCAATTTCGCAGATGGCAACATCTGCATGCCCATCATGGCTCGCCAAAGCACCCTTTTCAATAAAACTCAAAATTTCATTGGTAATGTGCGGAATCACTTGTACAGTTTTCCCGAGATATTCACCGCGCCGTTCTTTGCGAATCACCGACTCATAGATTTGACCCGTGGTGAAGTTATTGCTTTTCCGCATTTTGGCCGAAATAAAACGCTCATAATGCCCAAGATCGAGGTCGGTTTCAGCACCATCTTCAGTCACAAAAACCTCACCATGCTGAAACGGACTCATCGTGCCGGGATCTACATTGATATAGGGGTCTAATTTGAGGAGGGTGACCTTCAAGCCGCGGGATTCAAGAATCGCGGCGAGCGAGGCGGCTGCAATACCCTTCCCAAGGGAAGAAACTACGCCGCCAGTGACAAAAACAAATTTAGTCATCGCTTAGGCTCGGTTGGAAATCGTAATTATACCGATACCCGACTTCAACACGCCAAAGTCCGCAAATTTCCCTATCCCCCCTTGATCTTGTAATTACTGCACCAAACTAGGGGGAAAGTCGTGCTGATCGGGCCCCAACGATTTACAATAGGGGTCTAAATAGAGTCAAAACTTACCTCGAGGACTAAAGATGTTAGACACCTATAACGCCCAAGTTGCTGAACGCGCTGCCCTGGGAATTCCGCCTCTACCGCTAACTAAAGATCAAACATCCCTATTAATCGACCTCATCAAAAATCCGCCTGCGGGTACCGAACAGCAGCTAGTTGATTTAATTACTTTTCGCGTGCCTGCTGGGGTGGATGAAGCTGCTAAGGTAAAAGCTGAATTTCTCGATAAAGTAGCGAAGGGAGAAGAAAAAACACCCCTACTCTCACCTATTGAAGCTACTGAGTTGCTCGGTACGATGTTAGGTGGTTACAACATTAAGCCTTTAGTCGACTTATTAAGCAATGCTGAATGTGGCGCCACTGCAGCTGCCGTATTGAAAAAAACCCTGTTAATGTTTGATTACTTTAATGATGTGCAAGAGCTCGCTGAAAAAGGCAATGTTAACGCCAAAGCCGTCATGCAAAGCTGGGCTGCCGCCGAATGGTTTACTAGTCGCCCAGCTGTACCAGAAACAATGGTTTTAACGGTCTTTAAAGTTACCGGCGAAACGAATACTGATGATTTATCGCCAGCGCCAGATGCCTGGAGTCGCCCCGATATTCCGCTGCACGCTACTGTCATGCTGAAAAACCCACGCGCTGGCATCGAGCCTGATGAAGTTGGGGTTCGTGGCCCCATGAAACAAATTGTTGAGTTGCAGAAAAAAGGCCATCAAATTGCGTATGTCGGCGATGTAGTAGGCACTGGGTCATCGCGTAAATCAGCTACCAATTCGGTGCTGTGGTGGACTGGTCAAGATATTCCTTTTGTCCCCAATAAGCGCTTTGGTGGCGTCTGTTTAGGGAGCAAAATTGCCCCCATCTTTTTTAATACCATGGAAGATGCTGGCGCATTACCGATTGAACTCGATGTTTCGCAAATGAATATGGGCGATGTCATCGAATTACGTCCCTATGAAGGTAAAGCGCTCAAAGACGGCAAAGTCATTGCTGAATTTAAGTTAAAGTCGCCGGTTATCTTGGATGAGGTACGTGCAGGCGGACGTATTCCCCTTATCGTCGGTCGCGGCCTGACAGCTAAAGCGCGCGCTGCCTTAGGTTTGCCAGCATCAACCGAGTTCCGTGTGCCATTGAGCCCGCCTGATCATAAAAAAGGCTTTAGTTTGGCGCAAAAAATTGTGGGTCGAGCATGTGGCTTGCCTGAAGGTCAAGGTGTTCTGCCAGGTACTTACTGCGAGCCTCACATGACTACAGTTGGATCGCAAGACACCACTGGTCCAATGACCCGGGATGAACTAAAAGATTTGGCCTGCCTCGGTTTTTCTGCCGACTTAGTCATGCAATCGTTCTGTCATACCTCGGCCTATCCAAAGCCGGTTGATATACGTACTCATCATGAGTTACCCGCCTTTATGACTAACCGTGGCGGCGTGGCCTTGCGACCTGGTGATGGGGTCATTCATAGCTGGCTAAACCGCCTATTACTGCCAGATACTTGCGGCACTGGTGGCGATAGCCATACCCGTTTTCCGATTGGGATTTCATTTCCTGCCGGCTCTGGCCTGGTCGCTTTTGCTGCAGCCACTGGCGTCATGCCGCTCGACATGCCTGAGTCGGTCTTAATCCGCTTTAAAGGCAAAATGCAACCCGGTATTACGTTGCGCGATTTAGTCAATGCGATTCCGCTCTATGCCATCAAACGGGGCTTGCTCACGGTGGAAAAAACGGGCAAGAAAAATATTTTTTCTGGACGCATATTAGAAATTGAAGGCCTGCCTGATTTAAAGGTTGAACAAGCTTTTGAGCTCTCAGATGCATCTGCTGAACGTTCTGCTGGCGGTTGCACGGTGCACTTAAATAAAGAGCCCATCATTGAATACATGCGCTCCAACATCACTTTAATGAAGTGGATGATTGCTAATGGATATGAAGATAAGCGTACCTTGGGCCGTCGCATCAAAGCCATGGAAGCGTGGATTGCCAATCCACAACTCTTAAAAGCCGATGCGAACGCCGAGTACGCTGAAATTATTGAAATTAATATTGATGAAATCAAAGAGCCAATCTTGGCCTGTCCTAACGACCCAGATGATGTAAGATTTTTATCCGAAGTTGCAGGCGCGAAGATTGATGAGGTTTTTATTGGCTCATGCATGACCAATATTGGACACTTCCGCGCAGCGGGCAAAGTACTTGAAGGTAAAACCGATATACCCACTCGCCTCTGGATTGCACCGCCCACCAAGATGGATGCAATGATTCTGACTGAAGAAGGCTATTACGGCATCTTGGGTCGTACGGGTGCACGGATGGAGGCGCCGGGATGTTCTTTGTGTATGGGCAATCAAGCTCAAATGCGCAAAGGCGCTACCGCCGTCTCTACTTCAACGCGCAATTTCCCTAATCGCTTAGGCATCGATACTCAAGTGTATTTGGCATCTGCTGAATTAGCTGCAGTTGCCGCTCTCTTAGGGCGATTACCCACTCCTAAAGAATACTTGGAGCAAGTTGCTGCACTCGATAGCAAAACGTCCGAAGTGTATCGTTATATGAATTTTGACAAAATCAAAAGCTTCAGTGAAATGGCGGATACCGTTACAGTTTAGACCGTCATCAAATCTCTAATGCCAGCTCTTGTCTGGCATTAGCGTTTCTGAGGCCTTTAGCCCACGCTGAAGTAACTAAGCCGGTTTTTTCCTGGATTAATTGCGCACGTTTTTTAATGCTTTTCCATTCGGCATAAATATGGGGCCCTTTAAATGCAATGGCGACAGCATTGCAGTCATGTGATTCGGGAAACAGCAGCACTCGATCATGAAATGCCCGACAAATATTTTTCAGGTTCCGTTTAAAACTGGAATGCTGTGAAAATAAATTAACTGTCATTACTCCTGGACTACGCAAAACGCCATAACAAGCCCGATAAAATTCGAGCGAGCTTAACACTGGCCCTTCGGCTGCTACATCGTATAAGTCAACCTGCAGGGCATCGTATTGCTCTGCATTGGCACTGGCGAGCACGAATTCTAAGGCATCAATTTGCTTTACTTGTAAACGCCGATCATCATCTGGTAAATAAAACATGGTGCGCGCAGCAATAATCACGGCAGGGTTTAATTCAATAGCAGTGGTTTTCACTGCTGGACAATACCGATACTGAAACTTAGCTAAAGCACCAGTACCCAAACCTAATTGAGCTACTTGCAAGCCTGGCCGACTTTCTAAAAAAAGCAACCAAGCCATCATTTGCTGGTTGTAATCTAAGTAAATTTCATCAGGATCATTTAAACGCATGGCCCCCTGAATAAGATCGCTACCAAAATGTAAATAGCGAATACCGCCCGATTCAGAAAAAGTCACTGCTTCGGTTGCTAAATTAGATAACTTACCTGCGGCCATTTACATAAACCCGAGACTAATTAACCCAATAACGGGCATTACGAAATAAACGCATCCACGGACTAGCGCCATCAGCGATGGCATTCCATTCTGGCGGATGCCAACTCAGCTGAGCGGTACGAAAAACCCGTTCTGGGTGCGGCATCATAATGGTGAAACGGCCATCGGGAGTGGTTACGCCAGTTAATCCATCTGCTGAACCATTCGGATTTAGCGGATATGTTTCAGTCGCTTCACCACGGTGATTTACAAACCGTAAAGTGCCTAAATGAGCAGCGCGCAATTGCTCGGCATTCCCTTGCCGGCTAAAGTTTGCATAGCCTTCGCCATGTGAAACTGCTATGGGAAGATGGCTACCGGTCATACCTTGAGTAAAGATAGAGGGTGATGATAAGACTTCGACCATAGCTAAGCGGGCTTCAAATTGCTCTGATAGATTGCGCGTAAATTGGGGCCACGATTCAGCACCAGGAATAATGGGTGCTAAATTACTCATCATTTGGCAACCATTACAAACGCCTAAAGCAAAACTATTTGCTTGAGCAAAAAATTGTGCAAACTGATCACGCAATTGAGAATTAAACAGAATGGTTTTAGCCCATCCCCCACCAGCCCCCAAAACATCGCCATAACTAAAGCCGCCACAGGCCACTAAACCCCGAAAGCTGCTTAACTGCGCCCTTCCGGCAATTAAATCTGACATATGCACGTCAAAGGTATCAAAACCAGCCCAATGCATGGCGTACGCCATTTCGACATGAGAGTTCACACCCTGTTCCCGCAAAATTGCTACTGGCGGACGCACGCCCTTCTGGATGAAAGGTGCAGCAATATCTTGCTGGGCATCAAAGGTAACTATAGGGGTCATTCCTGGATCACTGACATCATCCAGTAGGTTAAACTCGCTATCCGCACAAGCAGGATTATCACGTCCACGCGCAATCTGCCAACTGGTGTTTTGCCAGAGTTTTTGTAACGATTCTCGGCTAGCGCTATAAATCTTTTTTGCATCCCGCCAAATTTCAATCATGCCAGTAGTATTGGGTTTGCCAATCACGTGGCTACAAGCACTTAAATTGAGGCGTCGTAAAATCGCAAAAACAGCATCACGTTGACTGCGCCTAATTTGAATGACAACCCCTAACTCTTCATTGAATAAAGCCCGCATAGTGAGGTCGTGGCGCTTACCTGAAATTTGTTGCGCCCAATTTTTAGCATCGCCATAGTCGGCTTCTTGTTGGGGGTCTACCGCTAGCATATCCACATTAAGCGCAATGCCACAATGCGTAGCAAAGGCCATTTCTGCTACGCAAGCAAATAAGCCACCATCAGAGCGATCGTGATAGGCCAATATCATCTGGTGTTGCCGTAACTCAATTACTGCAGCAGCTAAGGCCTTGAGGTCCTCCGCTGAATCTACATCAGGTGTAGAACATCCCGTTTGATTTAATACTTGCGCCAAAATACTACCCGCCAAGCGATTTTTACCGCGACCTAAATCGATTAGAACAAGCTCGGTATCTTGGAAAGAATGTGTCCCATCATCGGTTTGCAGAACAGGTGTTAAGGTAGCACGTACATCATCTACGGGTGCAAAAGCTGAAATAATTAATGAGACGGGGGCAATCACTTCCTTTAGCTCACCGGCAGCTTGCCATGTGGTAGCCATGGATAGAGAGTCTTTTCCTACCGGAATCGAAATTCCCAAAGCAGGACATAAATCCATGCCTAATGTTTTAACCGCTGCAAATAATTTGGCATCTTCACCAGCGACACCGCAAGCTGCCATCCAGTTAGCCGATAACTTAACATCTGCAAGCGCACGAATATCGGCTGCCAAGAG
>Ga0209084_1001273_pt1 | contig 21598 bp, 26 predicted proteins | sample C_130820_MF_Meta_FD_187309 | JGI IMG/M metagenome (GOLD analysis project Ga0209084, IMG submission 187309) | Freshwater microbial communities from Lake Croche, Canada to study carbon cycling - C_130820_MF_MetaG (SPAdes) (version 2) | ecosystem: Environmental > Aquatic > Freshwater > Lake...
ATTAAAAGTCTGATACTCTGACCAATTGAGTTATGGACCCGAAAACTTGGCTCCCCGAGGTAGGATCGAACTACCGACACCCTGATTAACAGTCAGGTGCAACTACCGCTGTGCTACCGGGGAATAAACTTACAAAACTACACGCTCCCGAAAACGAGCATCCCAACCCTCTTCAGGGGGAGATCCTACTACACGAGTTTCAACGAAAAATCCATGAGATCCAAAATCACCAGTATATTCACGGGCGGCGTCAACTGCCTGTGAACGTGATTCATAGACACCAAGAACTTCTGTCCCTTCAGGACCTTCATCAGTGACTAGAACATATACTTGCATGATCGTTCCTTTTCTGTTCGTTTTTTCTCACTACAGAAACTATTATACTTGACTACCGATTAATTGTCAACCGCTTGTTGCTAGTTGTTTTTTAGCAACAGTGATATTTGGTGCCTCCACTTGGACTCGAACCAAGGACTTCCACCTTATCAAGGTGATACTCTACCGACTGAGTTATAGAGGCAAACTGGTCGGGGATGCAGGATTCAAACCTGCGACCTTCTGCTCCCAAAGCAGACCGTCTAATCAGACTGACGTAATCCCCGAATTCTATGGCTCCGGTGGATGGAATCGAACCACCACAAGCAGATTTGGAGGCTGCTGTACTGACCATTATACTACACCGGAATTGTTTGGTGGGTAGCCAGGGAATCGAACCCCGTATGTCTAAAGACGCCGGATTTACAGTCCAGTGCAGTCACCAATGCTGCTCGCTACCCATATTGAAACACACTAAACTCAATGTGCTTGAATATGGTGTCAGTGTTGCTGACTAAGGAATCCCGACGCCCAGTGCTAAGAGAACACCTACTCGTCACCCTACTCTTACCATATTAAAACACACTCCTCTCTTTATGGTCGCCGCCTAGGTTCGGCTCAGAATGTGTTTTAATATGGCGCGACTGGAGAGATTCGAACTCCCGACAGACCGGGTAGAAGCCGGATACTCTATCCACTGAGTTACAGTCGCAATATGGCTCCTCGACCTGGGCTCGAACCAGGGACAACTTGGTTAACAGCCAAGTGCTCTACCGACTGAGCTATCGAGGAATAAACTTATTTCATCAAAAGCATTACTTTTTCAAAAGTTTCTTCAACTTCCCATGAACCATGAGGGGGAGCAAAAATAAAAGTAACCTCTTCTGATGTTCCATCTTCACGCAAAACGGTAGTTCTATGAACCGTTATAATCAAATCTTTTTTAATTGCAACTTTTTTGCCCTTGTGAGCAGGACTAGCGTTAGTAAGTGTAATAAACATAATATTTTTAATAAAAATTGGTGCCCTCTGACGGGTTCGAACCGCCGACCTACTGATTACAAATCAGTTGCGCTACCAGCTGTGCCAAGAGGGCGTGTTAATATTTAACTAGTATATACTAATTCAATAAAATTCTACTATGTTTTGGTAACCCTGCTCTTAAATAATCCATTTGGTCAGCCAAAATATTTCTATTCTGTAGGATCATATTTTCAAAATGATTTGGCACATATGGAACATACAGGAGTTCCATTCTAGCCTCTTTAAGAGTTTTACACCCTTTCATGGCATTACAATCTTTACATGCGGTGACTACGTTCATCCATACATTTTCACCGCCCTTGCTTTTAGGTATAATGTGGTCTCGGCTTAGGCTATTAGCATTTGGAAAATAATCTCCGCAATAAGCACAGATATGTCTATCTCTACCGAACAATGTTCTATTGCCTAGTGCTACTTTACTATGCTTAGTAGGATTAAATCCATGTCCTTTGATAGCAATAATTGATTGAGTTTCAATATAACTTAGTTCGCCATTGCGTTGAACTCCACCGCGATATTTAGCCACAATTTCACCCATAGTCCATCCAACACTTTTAGTTGCATGGTAAAGGATTGCGTTATCATATGAAATCCACTGTCGGGGCGTCCCCGATATATCCAGTGCTAAAACTGACATTAAAAACTCCTTTTTACTAACTATTTACATTATGGACAAATTGGTAGAAATATCTATATGATGCGCACCACATTATACTAAATATATCTACACCATAGTATGGTGCACCCTGAGAGATTCGAACTCCCGACCTTTGGTTTCGAAGACCAACACTCTAATCCACTGAGTTAAGGATGCAATTATGCAAGTTTACTTTCTGGTATTCTTTTAAGAGAGTCTTTTCTAACCAAACAGTCTCGTTGAGTACCATATTTAAACACACGCAAATATTCAATACCATCAATCAACCTAATGTCGTTAGGGTTCTTGCATGAATATTTTTCTCTATTAACTAAATTTTCAAAATATGTTGTTTTCATGTTTACTCCTTATTATGAACACTTTGGGGCCTCGCCTTACCAGGGCAAGCTAATATTCGTCCCAAAGTGTGTAGTAAAACACACTACGCTGTAATATGCTTTACTACTCGGTATTTTTCAAGCTACATCAGGCTATTCATCCACCGCGCCGCCCGTTTCTCTATATTTATAGTGCGGAGTAGGTCCTCGTTACCTCACACTGTCTACCAATTATAACTCAATCTTACTTTAGTGTCAACCACAAAAAACCCTCGGAATTTTTTAGTTTTCCGAGGGTTTAATAATTTTTATAATTTACTTGTTATTTGATCCTCGGAATAATTCCTTTAATATCAGTTGTAGGATATGTTGGAACTAATCTCCATGATGTAGAATAAGTCAAAAGATTACAAGTTTTATTAATCATAGTGCTATTTATGCCTAAGAACTATTTAACGAATTATTATTTCTTGTTTTGCTATCTCAGGATCTAATCTGATAATGGATTTCTATCAAATTTAAATTTGTCATGGCTAAAGTGTCTTGTCCAAAGCCATTCATTAGGTGGATCAGGAAAAGTAATAATTTCTTCTGGCCATTTTTCTACACTTTCTGCAATCATTGCTTTATGTCTATCTCTATCTAATATACCACATATTTTTAGATAGTATCTTTTTGGTTTTGTATATTTTTCTCCATGCCAATAATATCTCTCAGTGAATGCATAACATGGTCTTGATGCAGGAATATCAGGATATATTTTTTCTGAATATTCATATTCTGAAACAAAAAAATTGTGATCGTCATGGTTAGACAATAGAACATTTATTCTATGAGGTTCGTTTTTTATCGATATCTCGCTTTTGTCATGGTATACATCTTCGGGTTCTGTGTCGTACCTAGGAGGAATATAGCCTTGCTGTAATGTCAATAATACTACGGTCAATTCTTTATAGGGCAGTTGATCAATTATATGAGGTATCTCAGGTATAATTTTATCTACATTGTAAAGATAATTTCCTGATTTTTGTAATGTATTCCACCTATTATTAAAATGATAATGCAAAATGTCATTGTCAGTACATTCTTCTTCACTGGCTCTGAGATATATTGGAACAGAAAGAAATTCATTTGGGTCAGTTAAATTTGGATCATCATCTAAGGCTTTATTCCTGTGCTCATCAAAAAAAGCTTCAACGGTATTAATATCGGGTAGTTTAACATCGATATTCAACGGGGCGAATGCAATTGCCATAAGTACCTCTATATTATTTTTTTACTAAGTTATTATCTTCGCACCAGTGTTTAATATCTGAATATTTTAATTTATTAGCTGGTGTTTCAAATTCTATTGAAAATAAATATCTATGATTTTGTAAATTGATTACTGTATGAGGAACTTGGGTGTTAAACAAATAAAAAGTTTCTTTTTCATATGGACATTCAAAAATTTCATATTGGTCCCATGATTCTGAACTCATTCTACCAAAATAACATTTACTATGTGAATGATTCTCTAATAATAAATTTATAGTTGCTCCTCTGTCATCATCAATATGCCACTCATAACATCTATTAGGATTCGTTTTTAATATTGCGGCATTTTTAATAGGAAATTTAAAATCTATCTTAGATAATACTTGTTCTTTAATCCATATATCTTTATCTACTAGATATGCATTCCATCCGTTTATCCATCCCCAATTATCTATTGAAATTGTATTCATATAATCCTTTAAAAAAGTAGATTTAAAAAGTATTTCCTTAAAACACCCATCAATATTTTCAAATATTTGTTTTAACATTATGTAATAACTCTAAATATGTTTTCCAAATTTATATTTATCAGATCCGATACCGCAATATGAGATTTATAATCATAGTGTTCTCTTTTTGTATAGATAAAACCTTTGTGTTTACACCAATCAAAATAATTGCCTTTTCCTTCAAAATCAATAATATTATCAAAAATGTTAGGAACTACTTCAGGAAATAACGGAATGTGTATTACATGGTGTTTGTATAATTTAGAAATTGCTTCAACACAAATCATAGTTTCGTATAGATTGTTATATGGTCTACATATCTCACGTAAATAAACATCATTAATAGGATGTATTACTTTATCAAATTCATGGGAGTGTTCAGCCCACTCTGGGCCAACTTGTATAAACAAATCATTATCTCTGGCTAGATATTTGCCATTATCAGGATAATAAAATTCTTTACGAGCGGTGCCTGTATATCCAAAAAGAATTAAACAATCATCATACTTTGATGCTTGTTTAGTCAGTAGTCTAAGACTTCTGTCATTACTTCCGCCGGTTAACGCAAAATTATAACAAGGTATGTTTAATTTTCTAGCAAGTACATTAGGAAACGAATTAGGTTTACCGTAATCATCTAATTCTTCTAATGTTATCTTGCCATTTTTATATAATAAAAAATATTCTTCGTTCTCCGGACGTGATTCAAATCCTGCAACAACACTGTCACCGAATGCCAATATTGATTTAAATTTTTTATTCATTATAGATATCAACTTGTAGGAAATCTTCAGACGGTGAACTTCTTATGTATTCTACTCTATAACTAACAGTCATAAATTTTTACCCTAGTATATATTATTTATCAAATTTATTTTAGATTAAGTAAAGTTCAATAAGTATTAAGATGAAAATTGTTGACCTTGACTTTGTATTTATCAGTTTTGATGAGCCAAATGCCGATGAGAACTATCGACATCTATTAAAGATTGTTCCTACTGCTCAAAGAGTTCATGGTGTTCGTGGCTATGACACGGCGCACAAACAAGCTGCCACCATTGCTAGAACAGATAACTTTATTGTCGTGGACGGGGACTGTAAAATTAGATCAGATTTTATTGAACAGGAGCTAGAATTCAATGACGGTATAAATTTAAATCACAATGTTATCAGTTGGCCTAGTTATAATCCTGTTAACGGATTGTGTTACGGCAATGGTGGTATTAAATGTTGGCCAAAACAATTAATGTTGTCACAGAATACCCACGAAAATGGCTCAGGAGTAGATTTTAACTACAAACAGTATCTACAAATGAATAAGGTAGGCGGAGATACTATTATTAATGGCAGTCCACTACAGGCGTGGCGTGGTGGGTTTAGAGATGGCATCAAACTTAGATTAGAAAACGGCTATTTTCAATACGGCGGCCACCCTGACAAGGATAATAGACAAAGATTATGGAACTGGCAAAATATAGGCAGTGATTGTGAAAATGGGCTATATGCTATGGCCGGCGCTAGGCATAGTGTTAAATTGGCAGAGACTGGCTGGGATATTACTCAGATTAACGATTTAAAATTACTGAATCAGATGTTCCATGACACAAATGTTCTAGACTATCTAGACTATAACTTTCTCAGTGTCAGAGATAGTCAACACTATAAAACAAAATTTGTGAATCCTCCTAGAAGTGGCGAAGAATTCCTCAGGGATAAGGAAGCCCCTAGATACGACATTGTTTATATAAGTTACGATGAGCCTTATACTGATGAAAGATATTTAAAGTTAAAAACTAGATTTCCATCTATTAAAAGAGTACACGGAGTTCATGGCATACATAATGCCCATTATCAAGCGGCAAAAATTGTAAATACTGACTATTTTTGGGTCGTTGATGCGGATGCCGAAATCGTAGAAAATTTTAATTTTGATTTCAGGGCACCTAACTGGGACATGAACTGTGTTAGAGTTTGGAGAGCGATTAATCCTGTTAACGGCTTAGAGTACGGCTATGGCGGTGTTAAACTACTACCTCGTAAGAGTGTTTTGACTATGGATATGACTAAGCCGGATATGACTACCAGTATTAGCTCGGATTACAGACCCGTATTTGTTATTAGTAATATTACAAACTTCGCTGTCGATCCCTTTAGGGCTTGGCGCGGGGCATTTCGAGAATGTGTGAAATTAAGCAGTCAAATAATTGATAGGCAAAATAGTAAAGAAACATTAAATAGATTACATATATGGTGTACGGTGGCAGATAATACTAATTATAAAACAGAGATCATTCAAGGTGCGCTAGCTGGCAAAAGTTACGGTGAAAATAATAAAGCCGACATAAGTAAATTACAATTAATCAATGACTATGAATGGTTAAGAAAGATATATGACGAACAATTTCAATGATATACCATTTGATAGAATAATTAAGTTCGGGCAAAATACTATGCTAGACAAAAACCTGTTTAGTATTAGTTGGATATTGGGTAGATTTTGTAATTATAAATGTAGCTATTGTTGGCCTTATGCTAATACTCAAACACCAGATCATCAAACTTTAGAAGTCTATATACGCACAATGGAAGAAATTAGACTACAGGCTGGCAACAACAGGTTCACTAATTTTCATTGGAGTTTTAGCGGCGGTGAGCCTACTGCATATAGATACTTACTAGAGATAGTAGGCAAAGTACATTGTGATAGTCTTCACATGACTACCAATTTAAGTCCCGGAATACAATGGTGGGACAGATGGTTAGAAACGACTAACCTAAGTAAACGTCGTAGTATTACCGCTAGTTATCATCATGAGTTTGCAAATGAAAAAGAGTTTGGGGACAAAATTTTACATTTAATGAATAGCGGAGTATTTGTTACAATAAATCAAGTCATGGTTCCCGAACATTTTACAGAACTATATGAAAGGTGTAATAGATTTCACGAGCGAGGCATTAATGTGACATTAAAGCCACAATCAAATGCACAGGCAAATAAAGTTGTAGATGGATATACTGCACAAATGATTGAGATAATGCAGAATGGGTTTCCCCAGCATGTAGCAGAAGAACAGTTACTACAGGTCAAATTAATAGATAATACGCAAAAAGTATGGTGGTTAGACCAAGCAGAAAGATTTAATAGTTTTGGTTTTAATCAGTTTAATGGTTGGATGTGTAACAGTGGTTACCAAGGCATAGTAATTAGAGAAAATGAAGTCAAACGCAGTTATAGCTGTATTGATCCCAATTTAGGTACTCTAACAGATGGATTTAAGATTTTTGATTCACCAAAAATTTGTATTACAAAAATTTGCGTAAGCAGTGCTGATAGTAAATTACCAAAAGAAAAAATATGTATAAATTAGATGATATAAAAAGCATACATTTAGAAATAACGACTAAATGTCAAGCAAAATGCCCCATGTGTCCAAGAAGGATTCAAGGTGGTAGAATAATGCCTTTTTTTGATTTAGTTGAGATAACGCTAGATCAATATAAAAAATGGATTCCAACAAAGATAATAAAAAATTTACAAGTATTACTAATTTGCGGCAACTTAGGTGACGCTATTGTTGCTGCTGATACATTAGAAATTATTCAATATTCTAGAGAAATAAATCCTAAGTTAAACATAAGTTTTCATACCAATGGTAGTGCTAGAACTAAACATTGGTGGAAAGAATTAGCATATACTAACACTCAAGTAACATTTGGAATAGACGGATTAGAAGACACTCATTCTTTATATAGAGTTTCTACTGATTTTAATGATATTATCGAAAATGCCACTACATTTATTAATGCCGGCGGCCGTGCTGTTTGGACTATGTTAGTTTTTGAACACAATGAACATCAAATTGATGAGTGTAGAAAATTAAGTGAAAAATTAGGGTTTGAAGAATTCAATGTTAAACATACTACTAGATTTAAAAATGATCATTTAAATGTATTAAACGACCATGGTAGGACCGTACATATTATTAAACCATCTAAGAAAAGTCAAACAATGTTTGTCAAAATGGACAATGCACAAAAAATTAGTAATCCGACAATTCAATGTAAATCAGTAGAGTGGAAACAATTATATATAGGAGCGAATGGAAATGTAGCTCCTTGTTGTTGGTTAGAATTAGAGTGGAGAACTCCCAACGACCCGGGTAGAAATAATTATGTAGATGTCATTAATAATTTTCCCAATTTAAAACAGCAAAGTCTAGAAGAAATTTTTGAAAGCGGGTATTTTAATCGCATAAAAGAAACATGGGCCAATTCCCCATTAAATGAATGCGCTAGACAGTGCGGAGTATTTGATCGACTTCGTGAGCAATATTAAAATTAATGATTATAGATACTGAACACTTGCACCATTGGATGAATGCTATACGCATTTCAAATAACCCAAATCGTACATTGGATGCTTTTTGGAGTGGGCAAATTAAAAGTAAAGAATGGCTAATAAATTCTGTAGGGCATATTATTAGATCCAATGATAATAAAAAATCATTAATCATTGAAATTCACGGCGGATGGGTTGGCACTCTAGCAAGTATGTTGTTTCAATCTGATTTAAATATTGCAAGTATTCGTAGTGTAGATATTGATCCAAATGTCGAAAATATTGCTATAGAAATGAATCGTATCGAATATAATCAAGGTCGTTTTACTGCAATAACGGACGATATGTGTATATTAAAAAACTATTCGGCCGATATTTTAATAAACACTGTTAGTGAACATATTACACAAGAACAATATAATATATGGCTAAAAAATACTCCAATGGACGCACTAATAGTGGTACAAGGTAATAATTACGATATTGCAGAACATGTTCGTATTAGTAAGAATCTAGAAGAATTTCAGGAACAGTGTCGTCTGAATATTATATTTGCAGAAAAACTACAATTACCTTTATATGATAGATACATGATTATAGGTTATATCTGATATTTTAGGCTATTATTACATCAAAATTTTGATGAACATTGTTTTTTAAATCCTCTATTAAAGATTTGTCTAATAAAAAATTAAGCGTACAAGTTGAAATATCAACTTTAAATTGATCCATCATTTGTTTTTTATTTGTTTTATTAAGCCAACTACTCAAAGTATTATCTAAGTAATATCGTAATTTATTATTGACAGTATTTGGTTTTACAGTTACATGAACTAGATTACTGCTAACACTGTGTAATAATAAATTTCTAACGACAATCTGAAATCGATAAATTTCGCCGAAGTTACCCGCTGTATGTATTAAACCGGCATCCATATGATACCAACATCCATCTATTGGAACAGAGTACATAATATTATTAACTAAATCAATCAAGTAACTATGATTACCTTGAATACTCATATGGTATCTGTCATCTATATCTGCATGAGCATAATATGATTCGCCGGACTCTAATTTAATTAAACGCGCTTGTCCAATATTGGGCAGTGCGGATATAAGTTTATTAAACGCAGAATTTTTATATTCTTCTTTTATAGTCCACGGGTCATAAAAAAAATCACCGGTTGGTTCGTTGAGCACAATGTCATCATCGGGGAGTATAGCTATAACTTTCTGAACATCCGACAATGAAAATTGAAAGTTTGTTTTTTTTATCATCATAAATTTATCATTAAATATATTTTATGTTAGAAATTACTGTAGACCCATCATATAAAAATATTGCTATAGCACTAAGTGGCGGGGCAGACAGCGCATTGCTAGCGTATTTAGTATGTTCAAAAATAACTAATGCTAAAGTTCATATTATTAATAATATTCGTTGTTGGAAAACTAAGCCATGGCAGCAAGATGATTTTAAAAAAGTTATAAATTATTTAAAGTCTCAATTTACGCACATAGAATTTAAAATTCATGTTAATTTTGTGCCCCCTGAATTAGAATGGGGGAGTAAGGGTCAAACTATCATTGATGAATATGGTAAACTAGTTTCCGGAGATACCTTAGAATTACGGGCTTTTGCAGAATATGTATGCTTTCAAAATAGTGTAGAGGCTTATTATAATGGAGTAACTAGAAACCCAAGAAATACGGATTTTACAGGCATGCCTACAAGAGATATTGAGCCAAATGAAAACAATAAACATTTAGAGGCAATGCTTCATATGGGATTTCATGTTTTTCATCCCTTTAGATTTAAAGAAAAAAATGAAATATATAAAACATATTGTGAGTTAGACATACTAGAATTATTTAATCTGACCCGAAGTTGTGAAGGAGTATTTAATAATCTAGATTACAAAACATATGTTACAGGTCAAATTGTACCACAATGTGGTACATGTTTTTGGTGTAAAGAAAGAGCTTGGGCAATTGAACAGTCGAAGTAAAACATTTTGTATGCACCCTTTTACAGGTTTGGCCACCAGAGAAGATGGTGCAATTAAAGTTTGCTGCCGCAGCCTGCCTGTTGGGTGGATACAAGACAATTCATTAGAACAAATTTGGAACAATAATACTATGCAGACTGTGCGTAGACAAGTATTAACTAATGAAAGACCGGACATATGTAAACCGTGTTTCGATTTGGAAGATCAAGGTGTTGAAAGTTTACGCCAACGACATATTAAAGGTGTTATTCCAGAAGCTAGAATTAACCTGTACCCAAATACATCACTACGAGAAATTTTGCCTTTTGAATTTCCAACAATGGAAATCAAACTAAACAATTTGTGTAATTTAAAATGTAGGATGTGCAACCCATTGGATAGTACTACATGGCAGGATTGGGATGTTATTAAACCGTTTTATATTAAAGAAAAAAACTACCTAGTGCCTACAGTTGAAAAATTAGTTGAAAAACCCGGGCAATATATAGGTCCATTCGATGACAGCGATAATTGGTGGGTTGATTTCGAAAAACTACTGCCGCATTTTCGTCGAGTAGAATTTGCAGGCGGTGAGCCATTAATGGATCCTCAACATTATAAAATACTAGATATGTTAAAACCATATGGCCAAAATATTGAATTAAAATATGCAACTAACGGAACAACATTAGGAATTACAAAAAATAGAACTATACACGATTATTGGCCTTATTTTAGAAGCATTGCTGTCAATGTTAGTCTTGATGGCATTCATGAAGTTTATAATTATATCCGTACTAATAGTAACTTTAACGAAGTTGAAAAAAATATTCGAGAAATTAAAAATATAAAAAATGTTTCCCGAATAGTAGGAGCATTTACCGCACAAGCAGGTAATATACTACAAGCAGCAGAATGTGTGGACTATTTTATAAACAAGATGAATATAATATTTTATAGTCATAGAGTAAGTTATCCAAATTTATTATCTGCGCAGGTAATACCCAATGAATTAAAAGAATTAGCTATTACTAGATTAGAAAAGGTTAAGGTAAAAATTGATGAATGGCCAATGATTTTAAACAATTCTCTTATTGGCAAAATTACACATCAGCAAATTCAAGATAATATTAATTATCTAAGAGCAAAAGATCAGCATAATTTATGGAAAGATTTTTTATCTTTTAACTATGCTTTAGATAAAAGCCGTAATCAAAGTTTATTGACTGCGGTACCAGAGTTTATTCCATATGTATAAGATAATTGGTCGTTGGCCACACCAAAATACTATCAAGATTGAATGGAATATAGGAAAACGCTGCAATTATGATTGCAGTTACTGTCCTTCAATGATTCATGATAATATTAGTCCACATACCGATATTAATATATTAAAAACTACTGTAGATGTATTATCAAATTTAGGAACTAAAGTAAGATTGTCATTAACTGGAGGCGAACCTTGCGTACATTCAGACATAGAAGAACTAATAGAATACATAAAAACTAAAGAATTTTGGCTTAGTATTACAACTAACGGAACTAGAAAACCACAATGGTATACTATGCAAAAATTAGTAGATCAATGGGTATTTAGCTTACATTTTGAATATGATTGGCTTAATATATTAAATACTATTAGCTCAGTGGCTGAAAATACAACTAATTCTCATATTTTAGTCAATGTCATGGCTCATCATAAATATATGAAGGAAGTTAAAGAGGCAGCACACTTATTAGATTCAAAATTTATTAATTATGGCATTCGTAGAATAAGATGGACTATCGGTGATCGTGATTTATTTGATGATACCAAGTACGAAGATGGGGACTTAGCTTGGATATTAAATAAAAATAGTACCGTATTACCAAATACTATATTAATGTTTAAAGATAAAGATGCAGTAATGTTACACGCTAATGATGTCATCAAAAAACAATTAAATCAATATAAAAATTGGCATTGCAATGCTGGATTAGAAAGTTTAATGATTGACTGGAACGGAGAAGTTTATCGCGCCACATGCAGAGTTGGCGGAACATTAGGTAATATATATGCTAACTCTTTCACTGTTCCTACCAGTTCTGTAGTATGCACTAGAAATTATTGTACATGTGCAGCAGATATACCATTAACGAAGGAAATAATATGAGTAGAATTATCATTTTTGGCGACAGCAATAGTTACGGAGACGGATTAAAAGATCCTTCAGTAGAAAACTATGGGTATAGGTTAGGACAAATGACCAATAAAGAAGTTATTAATAAAGCCGCATGCGGCAGCAGTAATGCTAGAATTGCATTTACTGTATTAAATTTTGATTTCGAACCAAGTGACATTGTGATATTAGGATGGTCTTGGGCTTCTAGAGATATGCTTGTCACTGATCAAAAAATATTTAATTTTGGTTCTTGGGCTGACACTACAGAGTTAATTAACAGGGTTTGGTTAGAATACTTTTGCATCGACCGAGACTTAGCTGTCAAAACTTTTATGCATATGCAACATATTAATTTTTATTTAAAAGAAAAAAATCTAAAAACAATACAATTTTGGTTTGAAGATTTTCCACAAATTCATGAATTGAAAAAAGAATATGCTTGGGCAAATTCTATTAAAATGGATTTTGAGTTATTAGAAGAGGTACAACATGTTGATATTACAAGTTGTAATCACCCCGGGCCCAAAAGTCACCAAGTATTTGCAGAGTATCTGTATAAAAATTTTAAAGAAATGCTAGAATCGGATTCAAAATAAATGAGGAATCTGTATTTCTAATTCTATCTAAATCTCTGCAATAAGCTACGGTATCATTAAAACTAAATGTACTATTAGTATTGGCTGCAGCTATTATTTTATCATTGATATGTTGAATTGTTTTAGCATAGTTTGGATATATGTTTATCAATAAAGTAAGTTTATTTAGCACCGAAGAAATTAAATTTTTTGGTAGTACATTGACAGATAAAAAAGCGGGGCTATAAACACAGTCTATAGTGAATAATTCAGTAGGGCTTATTTTAGAATACGGTAAATTAATTTTATATTCAATGAAATCAGGTAAGGTTAATAAATTTAACGCGGTTACAGTATAATGAAAAACATATCTAATATTACTACCAGAGTTCTTCTCAATTAAATCAAAAACCCGTATAATATCTGAATATTTTAAAGGATATCTGATATATTCTAAAATGTTGGCTGTGCCATCTATACTTAAAAATACCTTAACAGTTTTAAATTTATTCCACAGATTAATTACTTCTTCATCAATCAATATTATATTGGTATTATAACTTATGGTTAATTTATTACTAATACCCATCTCTATTAGATAGTGTAATAGTGAAGTATGCTGTTTACTAAGTAGTGGTTCCCCGCCCGCAAAATGAATTCGTTCTAATGTCTGACTATTCTGTTTAATACTTTCTACAACATCATTTTCAATACTCCATTTAAATTTATTTTTATCGTAAAAATTAACCCTATTTGAAAAATATTCTTTATGAGAATTCATTTGTGACAATTTTTGTTCGTCTTCCACCCATAGGCTACTACAATTACTACTACACATTATGCATTTTAAGTTACATGTATTATTAAATCTAACATCTAAATAGGTTAATTCAACCTTGACATCTCTATCTTTATTGACATAATTTTGTTCTTGACGATAACTTATAATATTATTATTTTCTAAATTATAGCATCGACTACATTCTTTGGGTTTAATACCCTTTTCCATTTCTTCTCGGACTTTATTATGCAATTTATTATTGATTAAACCATTAAAAGGTTGATCATATACATAGGGAGCAGACTCTTCTACACTGTTGCAACATAATTTAATTTTTCCATCAGTTTGTATTAAGGCATGCATATAAGGCAAAATACAAAAGGTTTCTTTATTCATTATTAATAGATTAAAAGTTATTCTTAATATTTATATCATAAATATTTGACAATGTTAAATATACTAAAAGAAAAAATAACCAATTGGTCTCGCGGAACAGCGGATTCTTTTCATAATTACTTACCTAGAGATAATCATGTCAATCATGATGGCAATTATATATGGGAACACACTTCTGAAGGAATTTATCTTACTAGACACAATTCGGCTATTTTTTTAGGATTCAACGGAATAATTTACAAACTAACAACTTTTTTTTATCAAAATGACTGGGCTATGCATAATAAATTGTATAGTCATTGTATTATTAATAATATCAGGATGGATATTCCTATTGAGTGTTCGTATATTAATTTTAATGATGTAAATTTGCAGTATTCTGTAGTTCATCGACCAAATTATCAATTAGGTGATGACTATAATAAAGACTTATTATTAGAACAAGTTGATACAGAATATTATTTTAATTTCATTGATGACGCAGCAGCAATATTGTCTATAGTCAAGCAAGTGTCAGAAGAAAACGATTATTTATGCCCTTCAGTAGGATTTAATTTATTTCATCGAAATCGTGATAAATTAGGCTATTTTTGGGTGGATCTAAAAAAATGGGCATTACCTTATGATAAGTTACTAGATAGGCAATTCACTGATTTACAAGATATTACTTTATATGCAAAACAAGTTGTAAAAGACATTGATACCAAAAAAATTTTTGATTACGCAGAAAAAAAATGGAATATTCTCCGATAAAAGTAAACTATAAAATTATAGAAAACGAAAAAATTGTTGGTACAGGTGAAATTTTTTCGACATTTTGTCACAGTCTGACTGAAATGTATATTGATTATGCCCCCGACAAATATTCCATAGAATTTGAATATAATGGTAAAACGGTCCGTGTTAATAGTCCATATTAAAACAGATGTTTAAGTTCCGGAAACACTGAGCTAGAATTTAATTTGCGATAGCTATCTAATTTTTGAATATATTCGGTAAAAGACGGAATTAAATAACTATGGTCTACCGAATCCATATGTTTTAATATTGACCGCCATCTTTTCCACCCATATGGATTATTAATCCAAAAATCATCGCTCACCGTATAATTCTCATAAAGCCAAGATTCTAACTCTTTAAATAATTCATGTACTTCTAGTTTGTCTTCTTTAGGAAGTATTTGTATACTTAAAAAAGTAGGAATATATAATAAATGCATATTGATCAATCCGCCCCCGGCCATAGTTTCGCCCAAAGCTGTACTTAGATTAATCTTTTTAAATTTACTTTTTACTTTCCATTTAATAAACTCAGGTAAATGTTTAATATTTAATATCTGTATTGCTGTTGCTATACTACCCTCAATGTTGTTTGGAGTATCATCCAATAATCTAAGATTGTGTTCGATCTTAGCCCAGTCACTGGGATAACGGATATAATGATTTCTACTGTCGGTGCCGTCTAAACTAAAACCAACTTTTACTTTCTTAAATTTTTTCCATAATTCAATAATTTCATGGTCTAATAGCAACCCATTGGTATTATACCTAATTAAAATTTTATCCGCGTATCCTCTACGAATAATTTCTTCTAAGAAAATACGATGTTCTTTAATCATTAGTGGTTCTCCGCCTGCAAAATACACTTGCTTTAAATTGGGAATCTGTGCATACATTTCTTCCCAAAACTGCGGATTTTCATGCCAATAGTTATTAAAATCTTTTTGATCCCAAGACATTTGACTAGTAATAACTGAACTTTTGTATTGAGGGAACATGATCTTTTGTTCTTGAACCCATTTACTACTATCATGTGGACTACACATGACACATTTCAAATTACAGGTATGTCCTAGTCGTAAATCTAAATATACAAGTTTTTCTGGGATCCTACCATCGCTGCTAGTTTCTTTGATTAGTTCAGATATGTCTACATCTTCTTGCATCCATGAATATGTTTCCCAAACTCTTTTGCTACTAACCCCGTTACTTTCTTCAATGAAGCATTTAGTACAACTTTTTGGAATTTTTCCTTCCAACATTGTGCTGCGTACACTTAACATATATTCATTATTCCATGCACTCATTGGAGTTTCGCGACCAAAGTTTGCCGGTCTACCTTTTTCGTTCTTTACTAGACCCACTGTGTGATCACGTCCGGCGCCACTAGCGTTGGCACTGCAACATAATCTCATATCGCCATTGGGTCGGGTGGCAAAATGTATCCAAGGTAATACACAAAATGTATCAACTTTTGCTATATCACTAATAGTTTTTTGCCAACGACCCAGTGCTGAAATTTCAGGATGGATCCAAAATTTCTTTTCAGTCATAAAAATTTTTCTTCTTTTAATATTTGGTCCTCGCTAGTCGGAACCCCAATATTGCCGCACAATTTTGAACAGGTAAGTGTTGGATATTTTTTAAAACTTTCTTCCCATATGGTTTGCCATTCATCACTATCGACTACTTCCCCAAGAGATTGACGATCTATAATATTCAACGATTTGTTAAATTTAGATAATACATTGTTAATACTGGCAGCATTTTCTTGATGATAATTATATACATACTCATCAGGAGTACTATATAAATAAGGACCACTGGACATATAAGAACATGGCCAAATCATACCAGTACTATCTATAAAAATACGCTTATTATTTTTTGCTTCGCATGATATGGTAGTATTAACCAGTAACTTTTTAAAATTTATCATTTTATCTTTAGATATAAAATTTATTTTTTTATCAGAGGGTTGTTCTAATTTATATATGGTATTTCCTTCTTTATCGTAAACATTGTGCCACGGATTACCGTAAAATCTATTGGTTTGTTTTTCTTGAAAACTTTCAAAACCCAAATCTTTACTTAATTGTCTAGCTTGATCCAATTGGTGCTCATTATGTTTAAATTCAATAAATACCCATTGGGCTCGTCCACCTGCATTAATAAATTCTGTTGCATTTTTAATAATTTTATTATAATCAGTATTTATTCGATACAGTGAGTGAGTATCTTCTAATCCATCCAAACCAAACCGTACTAGGTGTTTTTTAGGAAGGACCTTTGCTAATTTTTTCCACCATTGAACATTTCGAATACCGCCGTTAGTATAGATATCAAGGTATATACAGGGATTAATTTTGACCGAATATTCTATCATATTTAATAAATCATTATTAATTATCGGATCCCCGAAATTTCCGGACATACTAATAGTATTAATACTAGTTATTACGTTTGGTGTTAATAATTTTTTATATGTTGCTAATGACATATTTTTCTCAATCAACTTGGGATTGGGAAGATGACCGTGATAGTTTCTACTACACATCGGACATTTGGCCTGACAGTAAGAAGAGATTTCTAAAGTAATTTCTCTAATCTCATTAAATGTATACACTAAAAAACACCCGGCAATATTAAGCCAATGCCATCATTTACTCTATGATTGCCGGGTTGTTTATACTGTACACTTAATTCTTTAATATAAGGTCTAGTTACCATAAACTTTACATTGTCTATTACACTATCTAAAGATAAGGTATTTAAGTGCTGATAATGATTTTCTACGTCTACACTGATTTCAGCTAAATATCCCAAATTAATTAGATAGCTATCTAATTTACCGTTATGAAACATGTGTTCGTATGCAATTTTTCTATGTGCAACTTTTATTGCGGATTTTTCAATTTCATAACTACTTCTAGGGTTATTTAATAATACCAAACTGACATAACTACCTACATTGAATACTTTATGATGTAAATTATTAACATCGCAATATTCATGTAATTGTGTTAATAAATTAGCTTGACCAAATCTCATTGCCCTACTAAAATTGATAGTATACTCGTACTCTGAAGTCTCATTAAGAAATTTATTTAAGCATTGCTCTCTAGCATCAAACCCATTTCTTCTACTAAAGAATGTTAAATCAAAAACATCGCTAAATTTTTTTCCTAAAGGATGATTTTCATGACATGTTATTCTAGCTTTCATAATAAATCCTAGTATGCGGTAATATATTAATATTTTTTTTTAATGCTAATTTGTCTAACAGCTTATATCTTTCTAGACTATAATGACTTAAAGTAGTAATATATGATAGTACATTACTAATCCAAAGAATACCATTTTCAGGAATAGCGTTAAATAATAATTCAATGTCTTCATTTTTTCTTATATCTATAAGTAAAAATTGAACTTTCACGGTTTTTAAATAATCATAATAATTATCTATCTCAAAAAAGGACAAGTTATCAATATCTGACAAACTTGCCTTATTGTAACCTAAGGTTAAGTTGTCCATATGGTCTACATAAACTTTTTTTCTATCATTGGTTTGAATTAACTCTTTTTGAAAATCTAAACTATTTTGATTATAATCAAAAAATATAATTTTTTTAGCGCAAGAATTGTATGCCAAATTAGCAGTCATTGTTCCGCTGGCTAACCCTGCAATTGCAACAGCCGAATTAATTTTAGGTATGGGTTCCGTATTTAATAAAAATATATCTTTAGATTTTTCATAATCACTAATCGCAGTTAATACTTTTAATCTGTCATTATCGTCATACATGTCATATACATTTTCACCATTATCCCTAATAATATGCGGCGAAGAATATTCTGTCCTTTTATCAAAAATTAATTTTTCTTTACTGTAAATTTCAATATCAGAAAAGTTATACAACTCAGTGTAAATTTTTGGGTGTAATACGATACCTTCATTGATTCGAATATAGGGCCCTGTTTTTTCTGTATCAGCCTTAACAAAATTAATTTTATTATTCTGAATTATTATTCCCAATGACATCAATGTTAAATCTAAATAGATGCTGTTTCTCAATGAAACGAACAGCGGATATTTAAATAAGGGGTATTCCATAACAATTAAATAGTATTATAATATTTATTAATTTAATATTATGAATTTAATTTTACAGTTATATGCAGTTTTATAATCCAATTGACAGTCCATTTATACCATACGTATATCCAGAAATAAAACAGTTAGTTAACTCATTTATAGAGGCGCCGACATGGGATACACGATATAATATTATGGATTCATATAGAATTCAATGCAAAAATTGGCTTGAACAGGGGAAAAAAACAAAAATACAAAATTTAGATAAATTTGCTCACTCGTATATATTATACGGAGGAACACAATACATAACAGATCTACCAAAAATTGAAAAGAGGGTCATTGAATTACATAAAGACGAATATTCGGCTTATGAAAAAACAGTTAAAATGTATAATATGCCCCATATTATTTTCAATGATTTCGATAATATGGGAAAAAATTCAAACAATTTAGTTATCGTAAGTTATCCTTTTAGTTATGACGGAGATAATGACAACAAAATCATTGAATTATTAAAAAGAAGTCGAGCTCCAATAGTATTAGATAGTGTATTTTTAGGTACAAATAGATTTCCAATTTACCTAAATTTTGATTTAATGCATATGGTAGAGACCTTTATTTTTAGCTACAGTAAGGGATTTGGGTTGAGATATAACCGCATAGGTATTATGTTTACTAATAAATTTATAGAAGAATATGACATGTACCATAATTATGCATATCATAATTTACACGGAGCACAAATTGCTAGACAAATTATGAATTCATATCATTTGGATTATTTTACTGATCATTACGGATATTTACAGGATAAAGCTTGCGAACAATTGTCTCTTAGAACTAGCGGCTGCATACATATAGGGTTAGATCCAATTGAAATTATTCCCAATCCGATGCCGTCGTACTATAACCCCAAAAGAAGAATTACTCATTTATTTGATAGCTTTTTGCCACGGTAAGTTGGCCACAGTGTTGTCTCTTAATACTAAGTTATCTATCTTAGGATATATCCAAAAATTATCAACTAAACTGGTTTTATCAAAATTATTAATAGCATCTGCAACTTGTATGGGATCTACATAATCAGACATATAAACAAATATACTTGTGCATGTATCTAAAGTTCTAAATCCGCTATTAAGCATTTTAGTATATGCTATCTGTACACAATTGTAATAATCTTCTTCATTATTAATGGGTAATACGAGAATGATATTATTTGTATATTTTGTCGTATAATCTTCACTTCCTGATACAAAACTTATAACAGTGTACGAAAAGTCTATGTTAATACTATTTTTTAGTTTATTATTAAATTCACAATCGCTGCCGATAAAGTTCATATTCTTTCTTCCATAATTCGCTGTAGTCGCAATTTTCGTATTGTTTATACCATGGTCCGCCGTCGGTATAATGTAATGCTTTAAAAGATCCTGAATTATAACCAACCAAAAAATTATACTCAGTTGGCAGACTTCCGATATTATTTTCTTCTACCCATTCGAATTGATGTAAATACGACGTATTTGCAGTATCAATTAATTCGCTAGTTAATATTTTACATTTGCTATTATTGAATAACATTAAGCTACTCCAATTTTTTTTGGGGTAAATATGCTGTCTCTGACCTTGCATTTTAATTTTATTTTTAGGTTGATAATCATGCTTAACAGCCATAACCGAATATTTTTCATCTCGTAATTCGAATACTTCATTAATATTAACTGTCCATAAAAAATCACAATCACAAAATAATGACCACCCTGTATAATTATTCATTAAGGGCACTAAAAATCTGGTTAGTGTAAACTCAGTTGTTCCTTCACTATCCATTTCCCTATTATAAATTTTTTGTTCTCGTAATGGATTCTGTTTAATGGGTATTACATTTACATTATCACTATTTTTCAAAATAGAAAATCTACACACATTATATACATCATCTAATCTTGAATCATACCCGACATATACATTAAACATGACATATTTATATCTTAATATAGCTCTTGATAAATAATTCAATGAGACCCGATTGGACACTTTCTTCAACTAATGTAATTAAATATAATCTGTCAAATAATATTTGTATAGATCCTGAAATTAATTTATTGACAGGCACTGATTCGATGAGGCAGTACTCGGATGCCTTTTCAGTTTATTGTGCAGTATGTAGTTACTACAATGTAAAAATAGAACACATGGCAATAGGATTTGGAATAGGTGAATTGTTTCCCAGAATGCTGTTACACGGGAAACTAGGATCAATAACTATAGTAGAGCCAACATGGCCTATGCCTAAAATATACCTAAACCTAAACAATATACCGTATAATATTATTTCTTATAAAAATTTTTCCAATATACCATATGATGAAT
>Ga0209084_1001275_pt1 | contig 21590 bp, 36 predicted proteins | sample C_130820_MF_Meta_FD_187309 | JGI IMG/M metagenome (GOLD analysis project Ga0209084, IMG submission 187309) | Freshwater microbial communities from Lake Croche, Canada to study carbon cycling - C_130820_MF_MetaG (SPAdes) (version 2) | ecosystem: Environmental > Aquatic > Freshwater > Lake...
CAGGTACAACACATAACTTGCCACACTCGATCCACGTCCCACACCCCATATCACGTGATTGTCACGCATGACATCCACAAGATATTTCAAATAACGCAACAGGTCAAACAAGCCACGTTCTTGATACAACAGCAATTCATGCGCCACACGCTGTAGTTTCTCTTCTGTATCACACAGGCCGATCACAAGTTCTGCAATGTCCAACTGCTTGTACTCCGCGGGCATGTGCCAGGTGCTTTGTTGCATGTCATCAAATGCCTGTTGGGCATTGGGTTCGGACCAGTAAGTGAACTCTGGCACACGTTCTAGCCAATAGGCCGCGGCTTCCACATCCACAGTATCATCAACCAATGCACCTGAGACACTTTCAAGATCACGTCCTTGCATGATCAGTTCAAACAAGTCTGATTCATCAAGTATGATTTGTCCTACTGTGTCAGTTTTCATTTTTGGTAAATTTTCCATACACCACTGTGTTGTCTGTTGTTGGCACAGTTTCTTCTGGCCACATTAATCCGTATTCGATCCAGGCACTGGGCTTGACCTTGACCACGTTATCCGGCACAGGCTCCAGTTCAATGGTTTCATGTTGTGTTGTGGATTCATGCCACCACCCTGGGTTGGCAAAAGGACCTGATGCGTCTTCTTCATCGTGCATGTACCATACATCATCGCCTAGTGAGCTGGCAATATCCAACTGTGCCACTGTCATACGACCTTCCATGATAGCATTGAACTTGTAGTATAACATCATTCCAATGATCTGGTCAACCGGTTCTTCAGGTAGGGTGGTAACATTCACGCCCATCATGGCAAACAGTTCAGCACGTTCTTGATTGGCCATGCTGATAAAAACTGTGTTGGCTATTTCGCCATGCACAAATGCCTTGATTCGATCTAGTGCAATATTGGTACTGGCTGAATCTGCGGACTTGGTCAATAAATTAAGATTAATTTCATAACTGTTCATTTGAAGTTGCTCTTCAAAATAGATACCCGCCAAAAATTCCAAACTGTATTGTAGTCTAACGTTCATTTGATGTTTATCTTGTTGTCAAAGTTGATTTGTTCGCCGTCGATCTTTTTGTAAGATTCCTGCAGGCGCGATTGATATTTGTTTTGAAACGTTTCAATGGCCATCCGCAATTGGTTACACAAGTGAGCATTGCCCATTCTTGTGGCTATGTTGAGTTTGTTTGAAAGTTCCGAAATCTTACTACCGAGTTCATCAATAGTGAGATCGTCAATATTACCAATTAAAGGATGTTCCATGTTGCTAGTTTACACTATTACAACTGGATTGTCAAGTGTTTTATTAACCGAAGGTACAACCGTTGTTGCCAATGCAGAACCATTTGGAGTTGGTGTATTGCAAAGTGCATCCGGCACCAATTGTGGCAAATGTAAGAGTACCTGTACCGCTGGATTTCCAACCAGCATTGGTCACTGTGATAACCATGTTGCCTGAGGCAATGGCCACAGCACTGAACACTTTGATTTGTCCTTCTGCACCTGCGGCCAGGGTGCCTGTTTCGGCCGCGGCAGTTGTGAAATAACTGGTTGTGAGAGTTAAACTTGCAGCGCCACTGGCTGCCAAATCTTCACTGCCGGTCAAGAACAGTGGATTGGTAAATCTGTTTCTGGGCCTAGTGAGTTCGCTGAGGTAAATCGTAGTTCCGCCATCTTCAGTATGGAACTGGAATTCGTATGTGCCGGTTTCCTTAAAGGTAATCACATTACTGACGATACCCTGAATACCCAGCACTGATGCCGCACTGGCACTGGTCCCTACTGCGGCAGGTAGCGTTAATGTATATGCGGTACTGGTCACAGTAACTCGCACAATTACCCAGGCTTGTGTGCCCGAAGCGGGGAAATTGCTAAATGCTAGAGTAACACTGCCAGCAGTACTAAGAGTTTGATAATGTCCTGAAGCATAGTTGATGGTATTAGAACCTGACACTGAGCCCAGTGCAACTCGGGTAGCACCAAAATCCTGTATGGTGGCATTGTATAACAAACTACCGCCCATATCGTTGTCTAATGTGGTTCCTGTCAGTGCAGATTTTAATACAACATTGTTCTGCAAATCAGTAATTTCGTTGGCTGCGGCCGTAAAGTTTGTTTTGATGTTGGTAAAGTTATCACGAAAACCTTGTGAGTTGTTGTCTTGTCCAGCGACCGGATACGATCCGTCGATGTCATTGGGGTTAATTTGACTTGCCATTCTTTTTGTCCTAGTTATACCAATATATTGGCTTTGGGAAATACCAGATATTTATCATCACGATCTGTAGGATCGTAAGTATCAACTGGTGATATAAATTTCATGCTACTTTCGTCGAATATAGTTTCACTGACACTAGATTCTACCACTGGTAACCAATTTATCAAAGTATAACCGGGCGCTGGAGCAGATGGATAATAAAATTGCTCTCCAGCAAACCGCAATCCACGCTGAATTTGTACAAATTGTGACTGTGCGGTCATCTGAGTCGGGGTCAGTGTAACCAATCTAGTGGTAAAATCAACTGATATAGTGTAAACTGCCATGCGTTGATTTCCAAAATCTGCAGTCATTATGCCCACAGCTGAAGTTAATGTTACAACATCACCGGGTATGCCATCCGCTGACGTTTCACTTACTGTAAAATAACGTGTGTTTGCTGTCATTGTTCCTGAACTGGTGCTGAGAGTTTCAAAGCCGCCGCCCAAGGTCAATGACACTTTGAACTGTGTTGAATTTATCACTGTCACATAGTAAGGTTGTGATTCTAATGACGCATTTAAAACATCAATCCCGCCAAACGTGTTGCCCGAAAACCAAACAATATCATCATTGGCTAAATTTGCGGTGCTGTTGCAGGTAATAATATTAGTGCCCGCTGTGGTTGCTGTGCAGGTCACTCCCACAATGGATTTCACATAATACACTTGTGTCAGCTGGTTAACACCATATTCTTGTATGCCACCAAATACATCGCCCGAAAACCAAACAGGATCATTAACTGCCATACCCGTAGTTTCGATGGCTTTGATATAATCAGATCCAGAGATTGATTGGGTACAATCATAAAGATATCCACCAGGTATAGTATAACTTTCATCAAACCAGGCTCCCGAAGTTTCGGTACTGTATCCAGTATCGTCATACAAATCAATATAATTTTGCCAGGCTTCATCGGGTGTGGCGTAAACAGTATTGGTATAGTACTGTTGTCTAACAAATATTAAAGTATTGCCATTTATACCCGACAGCTGCCCATCAAGCCCGCCTAATTCAGCAATGTATTCTAAGGTACGATTATTAACATCTGCATAGGCCAATCTGGTAGCAATATCAACATAGCCAGCAAATGGCTTCGCACCTGACGCATATCTGTCAAATGTGGTCAACGTTGGTGTAGGAGCCCAATTTTGAGTTACTGTATCCCAGTTACGACTCAAGGTATGATCTAATATATATCGATCTACTTTAAAGTCAACTGCATTTAATTGATTTTGAAATTGTGTTTGTATGTAATATGCAATTTGTGCGCCATGTCCTGGATTGGCATAGCATATGACCCAGGCTGGAGTAAAGCCCAATATTCGACCATCTGATTGCTTTGATGTCATCCACAATGGCAACTTTGATGATATCTGCCCCACAACATCAATCACCTGATCTCGCATGTTGACCAAACTGTTGGGGTACACTTGTGTGATTTCTGTACTGCCATCCGCAGGATCTACAAAAGCATAAGGTGTGTTTACAATTTTGTTCACACTGGCTCCTGAATTGTTCACCAGATTGTCAATGATTTTGCTATACACAACTTCGTACACAACTTCCCCTGTGATAGGATCCACTGCCTGCGCTACATCAATTTCCCCCAACACAAGATTTTTCCAATAGTGATTTAGATATAAACTTTCGATATACACATCCAACAGGTCCGGAGCAAGACCAAAAGCATGTTGATATGTCACGCGGCGTGCTTTGCCAAAATATGGATCATTGGGTCTGTAAAGATATTCAGGATTAAAAATTTCTTCATTGTTTAACAAATTTTCAATAACCAAACGATCGTTAGCCGGCGGCATGGCCTGGATAGATAAATTTTGATAGGGCTTGTTGTAAGTATGCTTTACTTGCACTGTGAATGTTTTGTACACACTTACCACGTCTCGAATTCCAGTGGGTCGCATGACCGGGGTTAGTACTGCTCCGCTGCCGCCATACCCAGCCAATATTGTTAATGTGGCTGGACCAGTATATCCTGAACCAGTATCAGACAATGTGATATCAGTTATTGTGCCAGATTCCACGGTTACTTGACTCACTTGTGCTGCCACTGCACTGGCACCAACAGGAGTGCTGAATGCAAGAGCAGGAGTGTCGATACTGCTGTAGCCAATTCCACCATTGTTTATTTCTACTTTTGATACATTATAAACAATTTGTTGAGTATCTTCTGCGTAGGCGTTCACCGTGAATGTAAACTTGGTGTCAAACGTGGTTTCTTGAATTGTAGCATTTCTTACTACCGTTTGCGTGGCATCAAATGTTGTGGTTCCAAGATCTATAGCAAATGTGTTAAAGGTTACCCGTCCGGATAATTCACCAGTTGGCAATAGTTTTAGCCCTTGTGGTAACAAATTATACGCACCACTTTTTAGTCGATATTGCAAAGTCCTACCACCAACATTTATGGCCTGAATTGACAATAAACTGGTGGCGCCGTTTTCAATAACGCCCAAATCATACGGTGTGGTCCAAGTAACTTCGGCATTAATAGCTCCGGATATTTCCAATACAAACGGATACGGATCACTGGCCACAACCAAGTTGGCAGTAACTGATCCAGCGGCCGTAGATAGTGCTACTGAAGAAGTAGCGTCAGGCTTAATGGCTACAGTGAACTCGGTTATACTCTCTAGTGAGAAAACATAATATACCTGTGTGGGGCTGGCTGTGATACCACCAAAACTAGTACCAGTGAATACAATAGGTTGTCCTATATTGATTTGTGCTGTGCTGTTGCAGGTAATAATATTAGTGCCAAATTCTGTAGCGGTACAAGAGATAGGATCCCCCACAAAGTCACTTTGATATACTATGATGTTAAAACTGTAGTCAACCACCGTGACACCTTGGTCAGGAATATATCCATAGTACCATCCAGAAACAGGATCAAGTGTTAATCCTGGTGGCAACCCGTAACCTTGATTTACTCCAATGGCATATTTGAGATCGGGCGTATCGTAATCGTTGCCAAGAAACTGATAAGCATAGTAATTGTCCCCACGAACTGTGCCAAGATCACTAGGTAAACCATTAATTAAAAACGGTGCTCTTTCTGTGGTCTCGTCTGCTGTGACTGTGGTGTTGTCAGCTGTGATCTGTGTGGTGTCAGCAGTAAGAGTACTGCGGTTATAAACAAAAAATTGAAAAGTTCTTAAATTACTTCCTTTGCCGTCAGTAACTTCAAGGGTAAATTGATAGTTTTTGTTGTTGCCCGGAGCAACAACAAAATCATATGGGTATGCATAAATGGGTGTGAGGTCGTAACCTGGTGGTTGGTCGATATTATCAACAGGTTTAATATATCCATACAGCAATCCGGTGGGGCTCAATGAGACGCCACCGGGTAATTCTCCCCCTGCTAATTTTACAATCACAGTATCCCCGGGATCATTGTTGGTATATGTAATTTGATAATCTATTAGATCACCATCATAGTATGAACCAATACTACCAGCAGGGGTTATAAATTCTGGAGTTTGATTTCCTGTTACTGTGAGTGTGAACGTGCGATCTCGAATGCGATCAATAGTTTCGTCTTGGTTTTCTGTGTAAGCTCTAAGTGTAAATTTGCTGGTAACATCGCGATTGACATTATATGGTACTCCTTGTAAACTGGCCAAAGCCTCTGGTATTCCCACAATCAACCCATTAGCTGAACATTGTATTCCGGCAGGCAATGAACCTGCAATTATTAAATAATAAACTGATGGCCTGAATACAGCGGTCATAGATCCAGTTTCAGTCGTTAACTCCACAGGAGAAGTTCCTCCATAAGCAGCATTAATTCTAAATTGTGTACTGCTAATTACGTCTAACACATAGTATTCTACATAAGGACTGATGCCACCAAACACAGTTCCAGTAAACATCACAAAAAGTTCAGGGTATATTCCTTCGGTGCTGGTGCAAGTAATAACATTTGTTCCTGCAGTAGTAGCAGTACACGTGGGTGTGTTTGGCAACGGATCAGTAGTTACCAACATGGTATTCTGATAAAAAATCCCCTCAGGTATAGTACCTAAACTACCAGCTGGGGTGATCCACACAGGTTGACTCATAGTTTTACGTTACCAAGGTGAAGTGCTAAATGCAACTCGATACCAAATCACAGAAGTAGCATCATATGCATAAATGCACACATACAAGTATGTCTCGTCAAACGCAATCATCCCGGGTAGGTCACCTTCTTGTCCTGCAGGTGATGCTGGAGGATCCACTTGAACCCGGTTATAGAGTTCAGTAAAATTATCATTGATCCACCCAAACGCTGTGCGTAATGGAGTACCTTGACCATCATTGGCTACATCGCCGATATTAATTATTTGCTGTGTCATATTGCAGTCCTGTTGCTGTATTTACCAAATACTACATGGCTGAACGCTAACTTGATATGTTACTAAATACACTGATTCGGAGAGATCAATGTCATATATTATTAACAATAGTCGTGGGCAATTACTAGTGGTTGTACCAGATGGTACAGTAAACACCACTGCCACAGATCTTTATTTGGTAGGGCGAGCCATAACAGATTACGGTACCTACGAAAACGAAAACTACGTATATTTGTTGGAGAATTTTGCCAATTCAACTGCACCATTGCAACCAATTTTGGGGCAACTTTGGTACAACAGCGACACAGATGTCCTGTCAGCGTACAGTACTGCAAATACCTGGGTGTCTTTGGCCAGTACTGCAAGTCCTGCATTTACCGGGACTCCCACAGCACCTACTGCGGCACCGGGTACCAATACTACACAAATTGCTACTACAGCATTTGTGACAGCGGCCATTGCAGCCGCGTTGGCTTAGACTGAAAAACTTGACCCGCAACCGCAAGTGGTTTGCGCTTGAGGATTAGTGATCACAAATTGACTGCCCTGCAAGTCTTCTTTGTAGTTGATTGATGCACCTTCTAGGTATTGCATGCTGATCGAGTCAACTACTAATTTTACATCTTCATAAGCAAAGTCAAAATCGTCCTCGTTCTTGACTTCTTCAAATGTGAATCCATAACTCATGCCCGAGCATCCGCCACCTTGCACAAACACTCTCAGCATGAGATTGGGGTTGCCTTCTTCAGCAACAAGTTCACGTAATTTTGCCACAGCACCGGTTTCTAGTATCATATTTTTCCTTGTGTATTAATTGTATTTACAAATTCTTTTGCTAGATTATAATTAGCACTTGACCCACAATGCATTAAATCTCTAGCATTGCCAATATCCCAAAAATTGTCGAATAAGTTATAATAAAATGGTACATTATGTTTGTTGCAAATATTTTGCATTGCTGATAAATTTTTACGCCTATTTAATTCGCTGTTTTGATCATGCAACAAGTATTGTTGTTGATATTTTTTCAACCAATGTGGCACATCACACTGTGGTAAAATACTTAACCAATTGCTGGAGGTGGCAGCAAAAATCTCATACCTAGAAATGCTAGGAACAGCACATGCTACAAATTGAATATTAAGATGTTCAATCCAATATTCAAGAAATCGGTAACAGGTATCTAGTGCCGCGCCGCCACTTCCAAGATTCCAAATTTTTTGTCCCAACATTTTTTCTAATTGTTTAGGCCATGTATCATCAGCGTGAATTCCTATACCCTGCGTAAGACTACATCCTAGTGCCAAACCAGCAGGTTGTTGATCAAATTCATCATCTCTAAATCCTTCGCTATTGAATTTATAAATTATGTCAGTGCCAATCCACCCTAGATTTTTGAGTCTTTCATAGGTTGTTTTGTCCGCACAGTTTGTTTTAAAATTTTGCTCAGTGTCTCCATGTCCACTCCATTTTTGAGTAGTTGATGCATAAATTTGATTGATATGATACGGGCCAGTATAAGGCATTATAGTCTTTCGTTACAAACATCCCAATCAATAATTTTCCAAATGTTGTCTAAGTATTTTTCTTTATCCCACTGGTAATCCAAACTCCAGGCATGCTCCCACCAGTCTATTAAACAACAGATGTCTGTGCGAACAGCATGATTGGCAATGGTCTTGATCGCTCCCGACGTGCTCAAATAAACCCAACCTGATCCTTGGATCTTCATGGCAGTTTCTTTCACAGCTTCTTTAAAGTCTTCATAGGTTTCAAAATGCTCTTCTATCAACGCAAGTACAGCACCACGTGGTCGGTTGGCACCCTTGGGAGCCCGAAGCTGAGGGAAAAATTTATTGTGTAGAAAACTGCCAGCACGATTAAAATCCGCATTGCCTTCTCCTGCATTGTAACGTTTGGCGTAACCCCGGGCCAAATGTCCATAATGATATTCCAAACTTTCTTTACTCAACACAGGCTCAAGGTCTCGCTCACCGTAGGGTAAAGGGGTGGTTTCCAGTTTAGCCGGTCGGGTGCTGGCTTCGATAATCTGCATGTAATCAGTGATAGCAACGTGGTTCATATTGTATTTATTTCCTACGGGTAATACGTCCCTTAGTGAGATCGTATGGTGAAAATTCCATTTCAACTCTATCCCCCAGCAGTACTTTGATGTTGTTCTTGCGCATACGTCCGCTCAAGTGCGCCACAACCAAATTTTCAATTTTGTCTAGTTTTACCCGGAACATGGCGGCTGGTAAAACTTCTTCTACCCTGCCTTCCATGTTGATAACATCTTCTTTTGTCATAAGCAATTACTTATTGAAGTCCAAGGTGGCTGTGACCCTTTTGAGCCGGTCAAAACGGAAACTACGCCACTCTTGCTTCTCCACGTCATACACTCTGAGGCTATGCGGATCAGGTTCTTTCTTGGGTCGTTTGCTTTCACGCACAATGCCATCTACAGGTGCGGTACTGTGAGTTGGTGTCACAGCCACCTTGGGCGGAATCCTAGTGGGATCTACAGTGCAAAGCATTTCTCTGTCTGTGCCATCTGCCTTGACAAATGTAATAGTGATTTCACCATTAACTAACAATCCACGTACCCATTCACGTATTTGTTCTTTGCCCCGGTCATCAGCTTCTTGATACTGTGTGCCCGGTGCTCCACGGAGCAGTCGCACCACTTCTTGTTTTTCCCAAGCATCAAAACTTAAATTTTCAAACATATCAGTTCCTTTATCAGTTAATAAACGTTTCTTTTTCATGACCATTTGAGTGCAAACATTACAGCATCCTGCTCGTGCATGAACTTGAATTCCCGGTCCACTGTGCGGGTCCAGGGTCTAAATCCTGACCCATTCTTTTGTATATTAGCCATGAGCCATGCCATCATGGACACCCAATCTGCATCGTCTCTTGCTCGCACTCGATGCACACACTGGCTGAACATTTGGGCAGTTTCTGGTGACATGTGCTGTTTCATGACCATGTTAATGCAAACATTACAGCATGTTTCTCATCTTTGATTTCCACATAACCCCGGGCCGGAGTTATTGCAATCCTCATAACCCAGGTTTCTAAATCTCGACTACGCCATTCAATAAATTGACTAATGTTGTATCTCTCGCCATTTTCGTGACAGTTTTGTTGTATGTTTTCTTCTAGCCATTTTAGTACTTGCACACGATTTTTTTGATCAAATCGACAACGAGTCATGACCACTTCAACAAAAACATCATGTATTTTTGCTCATCCACAATTTCAACTGTTGAATGTATGGCATCAATACCCGAGTCTGACAGTAGCATTTGAATGCCGTACATGTCACGGAACCACTCAATCATGCCTGCGGTGGTTGCACATGCTTTGACGCCTTCATCAGATGCTTTGGCACGTTGCATACTAGACCAAAAAGATGCATCACCCAGTATGGTGTCCAATCTTTTTTCTGGTGTGGAATACAAATCATTGCTCAAGATTATCTACGCATCCTGGCGCTGTCTTGTGCTTCTTGCTGGCTGAACACAGGTTGCAAACAACTCTTGTGCATGACAGCAATACCAATGACCTCGGTGCCGGTATACACTTTGTGTACTGTGGAAGTGGATCCACCAGCAGTCACATGACTGGGTATGTTGTGTGTTGTATTACGTCCCGGAGGTGTGGTCAACTTGTATGTGAGTGCAGGTGCCTTGAGCGCACGACTACGACGCTTTTCATCAGCATCCACTTCCCACTTTTTTTGCAGTTCCTTCCATGAGGCATCTAGCTCACGGGCTTTTTTTGCTTCTTCAGCATTACGGAATTTTACCTTGCCACGTTTTTTACCGTTAAGGCTAAGGCTGGGATGGTGCAAGTGCATACTCATAGATTTCTCCAGTTATATGTACATATTATAGCAGATCCCGAATTATTGGTCAAGTAATACTTTTTACTTAAACAGGATCAAGGCCATGAATCCGGCTTGCAGTATAAAACCAAATCCAATTGTGATAATGTTCAGCATGTCTTTGAGCACAACCGCCCGAAAAAACAACAGAACTAGACCTCCCCAAAGAAACAAGATTAGATCCAGGCCGGGTGTTCGATCGCTCAGCCCGGTCATCAGGGCCAAAAAGGTTGGCAGGGTTGCACAATGTAGAACTATGGTTGCCAACCAACCTAGAGTATCTGCCGAAAGTCGGGCTAGGCTGTTTGTAAAGTAGTCACGAACAGCAACGATTGCAACAGGGAAATTAAAAGGCATTAACGTTCTCCGTAAAAGAAATATTATATAACATGTAAAAATTAAGTCAATACATAAATATAGGTGTAGTTCGCGGAACGGGAATTCCCAACTACTCTAACGCTTATAGGAGCAATCAGCATGAATATTTACTCAATTTACAAAGCAACTAATATCTGTAACGGAAAGGTGTATATCGGATACACTAAACACGGACTTGCACGTAGCATAGGTCATATATATGCCAAAAAAACAAATAACCCATTTCACAATGCAATAAGAAAATATGGCAAGGAAAACTTTTCTTGGGAAATTATATACCAATCCAAAGATCAAGAACACACGTTAAATGCTATGGAGCCTTATTTTATTAAGGAATACAATTCGTTCATTGACTTCGAAAATTCAAATGGTTATAACGCTACACTCGGTGGAGGAGAACATACTCATTCTGCACAAGCATTAATTAAAATGTCAAACCGAGCCATGGAGCAATGGAAAAATGTGGATTATCGAAACATGATGATAGAATTTAATAAAACCAAATGGTCTAACAATGAATTTCTTAAAAGAAGAACTCAAGGATGGGAAATAACAACGCCTCAAAAAGAAACAGTTATTTGTAAAAATTTAGCCGAATTCTGCAGACAACATAATTTAGATGACGGATGCATGGTTGCTGTTAGTAAAAATTATCGACAGCAACACAAAGGATACGTTTGCAAACGCATACATATTTTGTGATTCATTCATAGAAAATATGCTGACCGATTGTTGTAATTTTTTTCTTTTTCCAGCCCGGCGAAATGTATGTTGCATGGTAGAACATTGCATTTTCCAGGCCCGGCAGTCTGAAGTTTTCTAACAGAACTTTCTTTGCCACTAACTCAGATTCACGCCACAATTCCTTATGGATTGGTTTAACTTTGTAGCCGGTTTCACAATACCATGAGAATTGACAAATTACTTTTTCATAGATCACGTTTTTCTGATACACAACTCCACAAATTGTATCAGCAAACTTTCCTGATTCTACCCTATTAAGAGTAACCTGTGCTACCGCAACCCGACCTTCAAAAGGCTCACTAGCGGCTTCCCAGTAGATGTTGCGTGTCAAACAATCCAAGGATCGAATTTTTTCTGTAGCCGACACGTAACCAGCAGGCATTGATTCAACACCTGCGCGGAGATTGTTTAATTTGTGATTGCATACTGCAATCACCACAAGGGCAATAATCCAAAGTCCCACAACTCGGAATGCTCGCAGACTCCAAATTACGATTTGATCGCTGATATAGGTTACTTGTGCTTTCATGGTAGTTTTACTTACTCAGTTGATTGCAGAACCGGCCAAAGACCGGGACAAAATGGGTAATTTTTGTTATTATAATAGTATATTATGATTCTTTGCCGGTGTCAAACAAATGTCGTTTTTGTACCACGGTGCCCCAATGTTCAGCATCAGGCAATGCTGGTTTCTTTTTGGTTATCACTTTCCACAATCTAGAAAAATCAACATTAATTTGGATAAAATCACGCTGATCTTCCGGTACATCATCTTCTGTATAAATGGCATTCACCGGGCATTCAGGAATACACACTGCACAATCGATACATTCGTCGGGATTGATTACAAGAAAATTTGGACCTTCATAAAAGCAATCCACTGGGCAAACATCTACACAATCAGTATGCTTACACTTTATACAAGATTCAGTTACAACATGGGTCATGGTAATTTACACACCGGAATTGGTTCCATCTTGTGTAAATTTTTTGCACGAATTGCTCGATACTTATTAAGATTTGTTTTTTCGGTACTGGTTACAGACTGGTCTCCGGACTCGTCCAACCACATGGTTCGTTCCAAGTCAGGATAACTCATACCCAGTTGTCCTTCATCTGTGCGGTCGTCATCCCAGAGTCCGTCAGTGGGTTCGGCGTCAATGATTTCCTGGGGCAGGCCAAACTCTCTGCCCATGTCCCATACCGTAGTTTTCATGCAGTCCCCAATGGGACTGATATCCACCCCACCGTCGCCGTACTTGGTAAAGAATCCTACCCCAAAGTCTTCTACCCTGTTGCCAGTGCCCACCACAATCCCCGAGTGGCTTTGGGCAAGTTGGTACAAGGTCATCATGCGTAATCTAGCACGGCTGTTGGCAAACGCCAGTTGTTCCTGCGGATTGGGCTCTTGCTCAGGTGCGCAGAAGGGTTGTACTTTCTTTTCAAATGCTGTGAACACCGGGGTCAAATCCATGCTGATGTGTGTGACGTTTTTGTAGCGTTCCTGCAACCAAGTGGCTTGCATTGTGCTACGATTGTCTAATTTTTTGTTCTGGCGTATGGGCATTTGTACCACAATAGTTGGGAGTCCTGTTTCTGCACACAGTGCGGATACCACGCTGGAATCGATTCCACCTGAAATTCCCACCACCAAAGTGTCAATTTTGGCACTCCGGGCATAACCTCGGATCCACTTTGTGATATGTTTAATACGTTGTTTTGAGTTCATGTATCCACCTTGGGCATTGATTTAAGTTTTTCCCACATGTATGCTTTTTCGCGACATTTCTTTTCTAGTTTACGATAACGGTCACCTAGTCGTTTTAGCTCATTCCATTCTGCTTCAAGTTCAGGATTGGGAGTCAAGATGTTGAGTTGTTGCTCAACTCGCTCCATCCAGGTCTTCATGCTCTTGCCATTGATCTTTAAATCAGCGTCTTTGCCTTCAATACTAATTGTGTTACTTGGTTTGGCACTTGAAATTGTATAAGTTGGACTGACAGTTGTATTAGTAGTCCAAATGTTATTTGGATAGGTGGTGGTATACGTACCTCCACTGGTAATGTTAACGCCCTGAGTTGCCATGGTATTATTAGTATTAATAGAAGGAATAGCACCATAATGGGCATCAGCAAATCCACCAAGTGGTAATGCACCCAAAGGTGCAGTAGGCAGTCCATCCTCACCCAGTTCCACACCATCCTGACCGTAAGTTATGTTGAAGATCAGATCTTCAATTACCTTTACTGTGGGCATTACTTGGCGGCGGCTAATGCTTCTTTTTCTGCGGTAATTTCTTTACGACGTTCTTTAATGCCCTTGCTCATTTCTTGCAATGCTTTTCTAGCACGAGCCGCAGATGCTTTCACACCCTTGGTTGTGAACTTTTCGTTTTCAGCGACGTATGTTTCGTAAGCGGATACGATTGCTTCATGTTGGGTCATTTAGTTTCTCCTTGATTATGACTACCTCTATGCCTTCAGCGACTGCAATCTCTAATTGACTGCTGTAACTGTTGACATCAAACTCTATCACACGATACTTCTTGTCCTTCAACCAATCCTCAAGAGCTTGGTCTTGTGCAAACACACTATCATGATCGCTTGACCCTGAGGCCAGCAATGCTTCATTGAAATTGTATTCTTTAAGATCTCGATTGGGGTTGATGTAGTGAAGTATCATAACAGTAATTATACAGCCTTACGACATGGTTGTCAAATAATTGTCTGCAGTTTGACAATCTTAATTGAATTATTTCTGGCTATTAGATTAAAAATAAATAGGGTATGAGTTTAGATCAAAAAAAGCATATTCCTATTTTAACAGGAAAAGAACACTCCACACACCCGTCTGGACAAACAGCTAGTTTACCTGAATTAGATAAACTGTTTAATGATCCCACTCAACCCGAATCTAAAGATGTTATTGCTGCCAGAGGATTATTAAAGTATGCCAAATCAAGGCCGCAGGCCAATTTGTCCGACGTTGTAATTACTCACGAGATCACAAGATCCACTCACATTGCACTGGTCATGATGCCAAAATGGGCAATATACTTTGCTCCATATAATATTGCTCGGTTATCGGCAGTGACCAAGGCAGCCGGATACAAAACGTCGGTGCGAGACTACAACATTGAAACTTGGCATCGATTAAAAGGTGTTTTGGATGAGGATCCGTACAACGGGCACGGGTCAAAAGATTATTTGTGGTTGAATGAAATGTATGAGAACAAACTCAAACCATATGTAACCCCATTATTAGAAGAGTATTTAGAAGAGTTAGTGAGTCTTAACCCAGATGTTGTTGGATTTAGTTTGTACTATACAAATGTGATACCTACTTTTTGGATGGCAGAACAACTCAAACAAAGATTGCCCAATGTCAAGATTATTGGTGGCGGAAGTCATCTCCAATGGCATGATGAAAACAGTGGTGGGCGCTATCCCAATTTTGATCATGTGATCAAAGGTGAAGCCGAAGAACTGCTTTTAGAAATGCTAGACAAAATAGATACCGGAAACCCACTCACACAGTATCAGTATAATTCAGATTTTGGTCGCCGTATTAACTTAGATACCTTGCCATTTCCTGATTACAGCGACATGGATGTAAAGCGTTATTTGGTACCTAACGCTATCAGTTCTGAGATCAGTAGAGGGTGTGTTGCCAAGTGTGCATTTTGTGCCGAGACATTATTTTGGAAATATCGCGGTCGGCAGGCTCCGAGAATTTTAGAAGAAGTTGAACAACAATATCATAGATACGGCACCAATATGTTTTGGTTCATTGACAGTCTTGTTAATGGTAATCCTGAGGAACTTCGGGACTTTGCTGTGGGTGTGGTTGAACGTGGTCTTGAAATCAACTGGAAAGGATATGCCCGATGTGATGATCGCATGGACTATGCTTACTTAAAAGATCTCAAGGTCAGCGGATGTGTTGATCTTAATTTTGGTATTGAATCTGGTAGTCAATCAGTTCTTGACGCTATGAAAAAGAATACCAAAGTGCATGTGGTGGAAAGAAATCTTCAAGATTGTAAAAAATTAAACATAAGTTGTTCTACCAATTGGATGCTGGGATTCCCTGGAGAAGCATCCAATGATTTTGCCAAGACTATGACACTGGCCTGGCGCCTCCAGTCCTGTATAGCAACCATGTCACGACAGGCCATGAATTTGGGACCAAGTCGAGTTGCCAATGATCCAGAAAAATACAATGTACACCCTAAACATTTCTTGGGAGTATGGGCCACAAACGATCATAGTAATACCAAACTTCATCGATTGATACGTGTAAAGTCGTTTAATATATTAACCGAACAAATGCCAGTTTACAGTAAAATTGACGGTGACAAATATTCTCGCAACAATCTAAATGAATTTTCTTTACATTTAAATAACTCATTTAATTTTGACGTTACATTTGAAAATCAAATTACAAGAAAAGAACTATCCAATTATCTTGATGTACCTTATGAAGATTTTGATTACGAAATAATCAAAGATCCCGGTCTTGACTCGGTATTCAAACGCACAGTTGTAAATGAAATATGGCCGTTATTTAGAACATTATGGCGCAGTAGAAAAAAATCAGCAATGAAGATGTTTGTTAAGTTTGATCCAAGTTGGGATTATAACAATCACGGCAGCGCATTAGGTGGTGATAATTTTACGGCTATTTATAATTTTGAAATTGACAACAACCAACAATGGCAAGCCAGTTGCCGGTTGCAATTTAATGCACCCGAAAATCCATATCTTCCCTGGGGAATAGATTCTGATACATTAGACTTTGAGCTTGAGCTTGACTGGACCGGTAGCGGGCAATGGGATTAATCTAAATAAATGTGCCGTCTCGACCAAGTGTCCCATACTGTGATTGCATCTATGCTATGAGTCCAGGTCACTCTAAATTGCTCAAACGCATGTTGGTCATGAAGCATCATTCGATTACCAGTAATAGTAGCATGATTGATTCGGTTTGCTTTAATCCAAGTTCTAAATAAGTTTTCAGCTTGGTTGTTGTTGCGCAAGATCACAATGTACAGTGGTTCCACTGCACGGTAAGAAGTTATGGTCATTAATGGATGGTAGCACCGTCTGGTACTTTTGTTGTACCTTTATTTAATTCCGCCATCATGGTGGCAAAAGTTTCATCAAGCTCAAGTAACTCGTTGTCATGTTTGGCGGCCTTTTCGTCATCCACACCCAACAGGCGCATCATGGCACCCACTTGGACTCTTTTGATTCCGTTGTCATAGAGTACAGCCATAACGTCGAGCATGATGTTTTTGATACGCTCGTGTAAGATATCATGTTGTTCTTGCATAGTATTAATTATTGTATCAAATCAAAAGCCACAAAAAAGCGGCTCAAAAGCCGCCTTTTTGGCACTTAACCAATTAAGCCTTCACAGCAGATTTGGCAGTTGCTTTTGACGCAGAGGCTTTGACACCTTTACCTGCGACTTTGACTTCGCCTTTCTTGACGAGCTTGGTCTTCTCTGACAGTTTGTTGGCTACAGCATAGCCAGCGTCGCCGTCAGTAATGCCCTGTTCAGTTAAGAACTGAAGAGCTTCCAACTTGGTCATTGCACTGGGCAATTCAACCAAGTTGATGTTAGTGCATCCAGACTTGTTAAGGATCTTGATGCGGGCTACCAAGTCGTTCGCAAAGCGAGCCTTGGTAGTACCATCGGAATTTGTAGCGGTACCTGCTACTGTAAAGAGTTTGTCTGCTGACATAGTGTTGCCTTTCAAAGTTGCCTAAAGTTTAAAAAATTATGTTTTGCATTCCTGCTTAACATACCCAAATTATAGCATAGAACGGTATTGGAGTCAACCATTTTTTGCAATAATTTTGGTTCGATTTGCCCGTTTTACTGGGCGAGTTCCTTGCTTTGCGTTTGGATGGTTTGGACGCCCTTGTCAAACATTCGGGCAATGCCCGAGAATCCAACTGCACTGACCACCAAACCCAAAATGAATCCAATTATGATTTTACCCATTTCAATTCTCCTTACGATTAAACACACGAACAAATTCTTGATGTAGCCCTGCAATGTCTTCCTGGACTCCGGTGCGGACTGTATCCACTACGGCACAGGCACTCATAACAGATACTGAAATTAATACAAACGCTGTTTTCATTCTGTTATGACCACTCGGTTCAGTTGGGTGGTACCATCACGCAGGCTTTTGACAGTACCGCGGATTTGATAACTGTCACCTGCTGGCAGTTCTCTACGATATGCAAAAAACACAGCCGAGTTGTTGGGAGTCACAGCAGTCACATACCAAGTGTTCCATTTCACACTGAAAAACGATTTGATCACTTCAATGTCAGTATCCACTTTTGTGCCAACTGTGCCCATGTAGTCGCCTGAGGTAGCACGTACACGCTCTTGTTCTGCAATGCGAGCCAGGCTTCGTTGGTGGCTGGCAGGTAAACTTGCGACCACAGCCATTTCATAGCGATGTTTCGCAGTATCAAATTCTTCTGCCACAGCCAAACACTTGCTGATGGCCATGTCAAACTCACCAAGTTTGTTTTTTAATGCACGGAATGTGATATCGTTTTGCAGGAATTTACGGCAATCTTGTGCTTGTGCAATATCTTCCACAGTAAGCACAGCCGGATTGGCCAGAATGTCTAACATGATACTACGGTTGCTCCGGCGAGCCAGTTGTTTGCCAGTGGCCTCATGCTCGGGTAATTCTGCTTCATCATGTTTGACGTAAGAACCATTCATGCGTTGAGCCGCCACTGCCGCCGCCCACACATTGTCCACCGAGTGTTTGACGCTGATTTTCTTTGCACGTGGCTTCCAGGTGCGAGTGGCAGTTGTTTCATCTGAGTCGGATGCTGAATTCATGAGTTGGATGTCTTGCTTGGACATGTGGGTTGCATCTACAAAATCTGACATTGTGGGCTCCTTAGAAATAAAAGGCGGTTTTAAAATCCAAGCGACTGTAAACAATCTCTCGCACTTCGGTATCCATTGCTTCAGCAAAGTCTTCACGCTTGGCAAGGTTTTCCAGTTCCTTGTAAACTTGTGGCCAATCCATTTTGAGAATTTTAGCACTACGAACGATTGCGTCAACTGCATCGTTACCAAAGTCACTGAACATTCCAAAATCTTTTGTTGCAATCATTTGCGGCTCCTTGTTTGTGTTCGTGTCCATATTATAGCATTTCGGGAATTATTGGTCAACCTCTTGCAATACGATATGTAATGCCTTGATCGGTTAGTACTTTAGTAATACCACCCGACTTTTCATAATCTTGCTCGAGCAATTTTAATATCTTGCTGTCTTTAACACGAGCCTGATCCAATTTGATAGTGACAAATTTTTGGCGATAAGTGATAAAAATGTTTTTGGCACTGTACACCATCTCAAGTCCCAACTTGATACGTTCGGCACGAATCTTTTGAGCTTCAGTGTAGAGTGTGCTTGCCGCATAACTTTTAATTGCGGCATCTCTTGCGGCTATCCATTTAAACGGTGCTTCTTTTGTGTCGAGTTCGAATGCTTTCATTTGGGCCTCTGTTTGCTGTTTATGTCCTTATTATAGCATTTCGGGATTATTTGGTCAACCGAAATGCTAGTACTACAAAAGTACTACTTTTGTGCTGCCAAATTCTGCTGGATATCTTCTGTTGCCAGGGCATCTGCAAGGAACTCCAAGTCATCCGTGCCCTGCTTGACATACCACACACCGTCTTTCATAAGGTATGCATACTCTGCGCCACAATTGTCGTAGAACTCTAGAAAGTCGTCCCAACTAGTCAGGGTTTTAAAATCACATCCGGTCTCGCCGCGATCACGATCGTAAAAAGTACACCAACCTGCTTCTTTGGCGGCTTCATATGCCGCTTCGGTTTCGGCTTTGATTTGGTTTTGTTCTTCTTCAGTCAATGCCTTGAACTCTTCGTCCTCAGTCACAAACGGACTGAACGTATGCTTACTGCCGATTGTGGTGCCAAGGCTACTCAAGTCGCCCAGTGTCACAAGATGGTTGGCTTTGCTTGAGTCGTAATGGTCCAACAAAATACGTCCATTGTGATCTAGATAACCGTCCCAATGACAATATACTGCTTTAGCATTACCACCATGATACACACCAATCACACTTCTTGTACCCATTTTTGACTCCTGTTTTGTTACTGTATGTCCATATTATAGCATTTTAGGAATATTCGGTCAAGTACTACAAAAGTATTACTTTTGGTCCATGAGTTTAATAAAGTTGGAAAATACAGCCAGCATTTCTTCCGGGTTTTGTTGCTTGACACAGGCGGCCACCGTGCCTTGCTGTCGGAATTTTTCTGCTGATTTTTCACAGTCAGGAAGACTGTTAAATTGTCCCACGCTCTGTACAGAGGTGCTCATGACCAAAATTATGTTCCACATTGGAGTTCTCCTATTTCAATACTTGTATTATATAGGAAATTGTGATTTTGGTCAACCAAAAGGCCGCAAACAAAAGTACTACCCATTCTGCCACTGTAAACTTAGTACGATAGTAGTAGAGTAGTACTTGTTGTTTAAACCTTGTGAGGTTCATTATCTTATTTGTGTTACTTTTAGGTGGCGTTCTGCAACAAGCTCTTGCACAAATTCCAGTAACTGCTCAGGAGTCCACTTGTTATCTAACCACTCAGTTTCCCATTCATCGATTTTCCATAGCATGTCTCTATTCTGAATTTTGATGATATTTTCTAGTCGCTTGACATGGGTACTAGTACCTTTAAACAAATATGAAAAACGTGCTATGCCTCCCCAGGCTCCAGTATAGTCTTTTTCTCTACGTTCATAGTGCCCAGTAATACCGAATCCAGTTCGGTATGGACCTTTAAGGATGTAGAAATAACTCATGCTGTTTCAACTTCTTCGTACAAGGCCTTAATGTCATCATCAACAAAATCAAGGATCTTTTCAAAACGGTCCAACAAGGGTTTTGGTATACGCTGGGTACCGCCAAGTCGTTGATATAACAATACTAAGACCGCCGCAATGGCCTCATCTTGCCAACTGACCTCGTAGCCGTATGTATGGATCCCCCACTTGACATGAGCACTATGCACCGCTTCGTGGAACTGTGCAAGGCCAGCAAAATATCCCTGTAGGATACCCGCTAGTTCACTCAAGAACTTGTCTGTGATCTTAATTTTTGCGGCGCTGAATGCCTTAGATAAATCTTCCATCATAAACCACAGCGAACCATTGATCTCGTCGTAGTGGAAATAGTCGTTGTGAAACTTGCAAGCCATTTTTAAAATATCGTTATCAAGACTTAGTGCCTGCATATGAGTAAATGTTCCGGGCAATCCCACAAAATTACTTTCTTTGTCTACTGGATAGCAGTCGTATGTCTCACAGATTACCTGCCTGCGCAAGGCTTCTTGATCGTCATCATCTTGACTACCATCAATCCTGGCACTCATCACTTTGGTTCTGTGTTCGTACCACGCACTAATTTTCTTTTTACCCTTGCCGTTAATAAGTGCAAATGCTTTGCGAGCAAATGATTTGCTGGTTGTTTCAATATACAAAACTGGCATTTCAACTTCACGCCAATCAGTCTCGCCGACAAACAACCCAGCATCAATCATTGCCGCAATTAATGCGGCAGTATGCTGTGCATCTACAGCATGGTATTCTTCATTTCCGGGAATCTTAACACAATAAATTACCTGCAGGTACATGGGATTAAAATTACCAATACCGGCAATGTTTGTGCAATGCTTGGCATCTAATGCTCGTTGAATGTCTTCGTCAATAAACAAAAATTTTAACTTGACCATTTTAATTAACGGACGTAGTTTGGGATCAATTATGAGTCCCTGCTTGCGATATTCCGCAATTAATCGTTGCCAACCTTTGTAGGTTTGCAATTCTTTCATTCTGTCTTCTAAAGAAATTATTCGACTTTTGCTTTGTTTC
>Ga0209084_1001276_pt1 | contig 21578 bp, 24 predicted proteins | sample C_130820_MF_Meta_FD_187309 | JGI IMG/M metagenome (GOLD analysis project Ga0209084, IMG submission 187309) | Freshwater microbial communities from Lake Croche, Canada to study carbon cycling - C_130820_MF_MetaG (SPAdes) (version 2) | ecosystem: Environmental > Aquatic > Freshwater > Lake...
CGCGAGCTCTTCCTAAGGTGGATAAATCCTTTTACCTCTCGGCGTATAGAGTATTAGCAACCGTTTCCAGCTGTTATCCTCTTCCTAAGGGCAGATTCTCACGTGTTACTCACCCGTCCGCCACTAAGATCAAAGACCTTCGTACGACTTGCATGTGTTAAGCATACCGCCAGCGTTCATCCTGAGCCAGGATCAAACTCTCCATAGTATCCATTATTACTTGAATGTAAGCTAAATTTTGTTTCAAACTTAATCTTGCGGATCAATCTCTTGATCTTGAATTCCACAGTAGTACTTCTTTTATAGAATTGTCAACCCCTCAAAAAAAATTAGTATTATTAAATAATATTAAAGCATGGTTGCTCTGCAGAATGTAGGAAGCACCCTTATTCATTAAACTTTAATTTTCTAAGCATAAAAAACATTTTTATAGAAACATTATTAAATAATAAAGGAGCATTGTAAATTGGAGAACCACAAAGAAAAAATCCTAGTGGTCGACGACGAAGCTAGCATTCGTCGAATCCTCGAAACTCGGCTTTCTATGATAGGTTACACAGTAGTAACGGCTGCAGATGGCGACGAAGCTATCGCAATCTACAAAAAAGAGCTGCCAAATTTAATCATATTAGACATAATGATGCCGAAGCTAGATGGTTATGGAGTCTGCCAAGAAATTCGCAAAGATTCAGATATACCTATTATTATGTTAACAGCATTAGGCGATGTTGCAGATCGAATTACTGGATTAGAGTTGGGTGCAGATGACTATGTGGTAAAACCTTTTTCACCAAAAGAATTAGAAGCTCGTATAAAAGCAATTTTAAGGAGGGTGGATAAGGTGTCTTTACACAACACATCCGTATCTTCTGGGATTATCTCTATGGGAGGTATAAAAATTGATACTAATCGTAGGCAGGTCTACAAACAAAATGAAAAAATTCGATTAACAGGGATGGAATTTAGCTTATTGGAACTTCTAATGAGCAAATCGGGAGAAGCATTTTCCAGAGCTTCGATACTGCAAGAAGTCTGGGGTTATACTCCGGAAAGACACGTGGACACAAGAGTTGTCGATGTCCATATTTCTAGGCTAAGATCTAAACTAGAAGAAGATCCTAGTAACCCAGACTTAATACTAACAGCTCGAGGGACAGGGTACTTATTTCAAAAGATAACAGAAGTCCAAAAGAGTACTTAAATCTGGATACAAAATTATAAAATTTTGTAATGATTTAAGAAGTTTGTAACATTTTGAACTTTTTGATGGTTACTTTTTTTATAATTCCAATTATAATAAAAACAATAAACGTAAAGACAAATAGAGATTATGAATAAATACTCTATCTATATAGATTAAGCTTTGGAGAATTAATTATGACCATAGCAATTGGGCAAGAAGAAGGTCGCGGATGGTTCGACCTTGTAGATGATTGGTTAAAAAGAGATCGTTTCGTGTTTGTAGGTTGGTCTGGGTTACTATTATTTCCAACATCTTATTTAGCAATAGGTGGTTGGTTTACTGGTACAACTTTTGTTACATCTTGGTATACTCACGGGTTAGCAAGTTCTTACCTGGAAGGATGTAATTTCTTTACAGCGGCGGTGTCTACTCCTGCTAATAGCATGGGTCACTCTTTACTTCTTCTATGGGGACCAGAAGCGCAGGGAGATTTCACTCGTTGGTGTCAAATTGGTGGACTTTGGGCATTTTGTGCTTTACATGGTGCATTTGGTTTGATAGGATTTTGCCTAAGACAATTTGAAATTGCTAGGCTAGTAGGTATTAGACCGTATAATGCTATAGCATTTTCTGGTCCTATAGCAATTTTCGTATCTGTATTCTTAATGTACCCATTAGGTCAAGCTAGTTGGTTCTTTGCTCCAAGCTTAGGAGTTGCTGCAATCTTCAGGTTCTTATTATTTATTCAAGGGTTCCACAATTTTACTTTAAATCCTTTCCATATGATGGGTGTGGCTGGTATTTTGGGTGGAGCTTTACTGTGTGCTATACACGGCGCTACTGTACAAAATACTCTATTTGAAGATGGTGATGCTGCAAACACTTTCAGAGCATTTACACCTACTCAAGCCGAAGAAACTTACTCCATGGTAACGGCTAATAGATTTTGGTCTCAAGTATTTGGGGTTGCATTCTCAAACAAAAGATGGTTACATTTCTTTATGCTATTTGTTCCTCTAGCAGGGCTATGGACAAGTGCTATTGGTATTGTTGGTCTTGCCTTAAACTTAAGAGCTTATGATTTCGTATCTCAAGAACTTAGAGCTGCGGAAGACCCAGAGTTTGAAACATTCTATACAAAAAATATCCTTCTAAATGAAGGTATACGCTCTTGGATGGCTGCTCAAGATCAGCCACATGAAAACTTTATATTCCCTGAGGAGGTTTTACCACGTGGAAACGCCCTTTAATTCAACTTTAGGTGTTGCAGGTCGCGATATTGAATCTACTGGTTTTGCTTGGTGGTCTGGCAACTCTCGTTTAATCAATGTGTCCGGAAAGCTTCTTGGTGCTCACGTTGCTCATGCTGGTTTGATGGTATTCTGGTGTGGTGCCATGACATTATTTGAAGTTGCACATTATATCCCAGAAAAACCTTTGTACGAACAAGGACTAATATTATTACCACATTTAGCAGTGCTAGGTTGGGGTGTAGGACCAGGTGGAGAGATTGTTGATATTTACCCGTATTTTGTTGTGGGAGTATTGCATCTTATATCTTCCGCTGTATTAGGTTTTGGTGGAGTATATCACTCTCTTATAGGTCCTGATACTTTAGAAGAATCTTTCCCAGCTTTCGGATATGATTGGAGAGATAAAAATAAAATTACGACTATTCTTGGAATTCACCTAATCGTTTTAGGATTTGGTGCGCTTTTATTAGTTATAAAAGCAATGTATTTAGGCGGAGTTTATGATACATGGGCACCAGGTGGAGGGGATGTAAGAATTATTGATAATCCTACATTGAATCCGGTAGTTATTTTTGGTTATGTATTAAAGTCCCCGTGGGGTGGTGATGGATGGATCGTAAGTGTTAACAACATGGAAGATATCATTGGTGGTCATATATGGATAGGCCTAACTTGTATTGTTGGAGGTTTCTGGCATATATTAACTAAGCCTTTTGCATGGGCTCGAAGAGCATATGTATGGTCTGGTGAAGCTTATCTATCTTATAGTTTAGTAGCTGTTTCATTAATGGCACTAATTGCTAGCCAATATGCTTGGTATAACAATACAGCTTATCCTAGTGAATTTTATGGACCTACTGGTCCAGAAGCTTCTCAATCTCAAGCTTTTACCTTCTTAGTTAGAGACCAACGACTAGGAGCGAATGTTGCTTCTGCACAAGGTCCTACTGGTTTAGGTAAATATCTAATGAGATCCCCTAGTGGTGAGATTATTCTTGGTGGAGAGACACAAAGATTCTGGGATTTAAGAGCACCTTGGATTGAACCTTTAAGAGGACCTAATGGCTTAGATTTGAATAAAATAAAAAATGATATTCAACCTTGGCAAGAAAGAAGAGCCGCAGAGTATATGACTCACGCTCCTCTAGGATCATTAAACTCTGTGGGTGGAGTTGCTACGGAGATTAACTCTGTGAACTTTGTATCTCCACGCAGTTGGTTGACTTGTGCACATTTCTTCTTAGGTTTTGCATTTTATATTGGGCATCTTTGGCATGCAGGTCGTGCTAGAGCAGCTGCAGCTGGATTCGAGAAAGGTATTAACCGTGAGAACGAGCCTACTCTTTCTTTGAGACCTTTAGATTAATTGACAGATTAATTAAAAAATAAAAAAAGCTATGTTCAACATGAACATAGCTTTTTTTATACTTAAAGAACTCCTAAGAAATGAATAACTCCTTTACCAGTAAAAGATTCAATTATTAATGTACACAAGAAACCTAGCATAGCCATTCTTCCATTCCAATTTTCAGCTGAAGTTGTAAATCCCCACACCCACGGTAAAAAACTAGTCTCTTTTTCCATAAAGTCATATAAAAGAAATCTTTAGACTTAAACAAACGATAATAATAGTAATATTATACCTTTATAATAAGTAAACTATATCAATAAACTTTGATGTGTGTATGATTCATGACTATAGATAAACTCTATGACAAATTCTTTAACTTTGCTATTTTCGTCATTTTTAGGCTTTTTACAAATTTATTTAATTTTATTGTTAATTCGAGTATCACTTACTTGGTTTCCAAATGTTAACTGGTATGGACAACCTTTTTATTCTTTAAGTAGGCTTACAGATCCTTATTTAAGAATGTTTCGAGGAATTGTCCCCCCCTTAGTAGGAATTGATATCTCACCCATTCTGGGATTTATATTGTTACAGTGTATAATGCAAATTGCTAGCAATGTAGGGTTAAGTACTACTTAGGTTTAATCTCTATTAGGGTAATAAAATAATTTTAAAGAGATATTATTAAAATAATCTAAAACGTATACTAAAAAAGTTATTCTAGAGCCAAATGAATTAAAATAATAAAACAATGATAAAACTTAGACTGAAAAAATATGGTCGTAAAGGTCAAATAAGCTATAGAATTGTAGCTATGACAAGCTCTACCAAACGAGATGGTAGAGCCATAGAAGAATTAGGATTTTATAATCCCAGAACAAAAGAGGTAAACCTAAATTTATACCGAATTAATATTCGTTTAAATCAGGGAGCACAACCAACACCTACGGTTGAAAATTTATTAAAAAGAATACAATCTATTAAAATAGCTATTTAGGAGAATAAAATTGCCAAAATTTACACTAAAAGTTTTATGGCTAGAAAATAATGTAGCACTATCTGTGGATCAAGTAGTAGGTAATAGTACTAGTCCTTTAACCTGTTACTTTTTTTGGCCAAGAAATGATGCTTGGGAACAAATTAAATTAGAATTAGAGGCGAAGCCTTGGATTTCTGAAAGAGAGAAGGTAGAGATACTAAATAAAGCGACAGAGATCATCAATTACTGGCAGGAACAAGGAAAAAAATCATCTTTTGCAGAAGTACAATCTAAGTTTCCAGATCTTATCTTCGCAGGAAATAGTTAGTAAATATTTAACTGAAAAGATACTTTTCTGTATCTTTTCTCACTTTTTAATTTGTTATAGCAAATGATAGACTCCACTGAGTTAGTTTTAGAAAGTCTTTTAGAGACACAATTAAAATTAAAAATTTTACATTCAAGTAAAACTATATATTCGAAAGATGTGAAGTCGTTAGCAGAGATAAAAAAAAATACCATAAAACTTTTTTTAAAAATTTTATACTCAGTAAGTTTAAAAAAAGTACTTTCCTCTAAGATTACAAATCGAATTGTATTAAAATTTTTTAAAAAATTTATTCTCGCTTCATCTTGTCAAAATATACCTGATTTAAGACACAATAAGATGACTTTAGATAAATGTTATTTAACTACAGTTTCTATTAATAGTTTATATGAGTTCTATAATAAAGAAATTAAATGAGTACCACATTACAGAGGCTTAAATATTATTATTTTCCTATATACTGTATGGCATTTTATTCTTTTTTTATACACCTAAGTTACAAAAAATATTTGTATAGGGTGAATAACAAAATTGAATTAAATACTTTATTAAGTACTTATCCACACATAGAGTTTAGTTCGAAAGAGCATAAGATTTTGTTAGATTTAAAACATAGAAATATGATGAATTTGTACCCCTTGAATGAAAAGTCATTTTCGTGCGTTATGGATTTGGAAGGTAAAATTCTTGGGCATAGAACGAATCATGATCAAAAACTTTTTTCTAATGTAACTAATGCCACTATAAATTTAAATAAAAAATTATTACATAGTACTTTATTTGGAAGCATCAAACTTATAAGAATATAAGAAAGATGCTTGGAACTTTTATTATTGCTTATCTACCACGATACACTCTGTAGTTAGGATCATACTTGCAATGGAAGATGCATTTTGTAATGCAGATCTAGTAACTTTTGCAGGATCTATGATACCTTCTTCGTACATGTCAACGATCATACCTGTAGATGCGTTATAACCAATGTTAAAATCACTATTTTTTATATCTTCGATTATTACAGCTGGATTCACACCTGTATTTTCTATAATTCTTCGAAGAGGATAGCTTAAAGCTTTTTCGACAATTAAAGCACCAATTAATTCTTCTTCTACTAAATTTTCCTTGGACCAATACTCTAAATCTTTTGAGATGTGGGTTAAAGTAGCACCACCTCCAGGAACTATTCCTTCTTCTACAGCCGCTTTAGTTGCATTAATAGCATCTTCTAATCTTAATTTTCGATCTTTCATTTCAGTCTCTGTAGCCGCACCTACTTTTATAACAGCTACTCCCCCAGCTAATTTTGCTAGTCTTTCTTGTAACTTTTCTTTTTCATAAGAAGAATCACTACTATCAATTTGACGTCGTATTTGTTCGCATCTAGCTTTAACTTCTCTCTCATTTCCTTCTGCTATTACTGTTGTACCTTCTTTTGTTATTGTTATTCGTCTAGCTTGACCTAACATATCAATGTGTAAAGATTCTAAGCTAAATCCTGCATCTTCAGAGATAACTTCTCCCCCAGTTAAGATTGCAATATCATCCAGCATAGCTTTTCGTCGATCCCCGAATCCTGGAGCTCTCACTGCAGCGACATTTAATACGCCACGGATTTTATTAACAACCAGAGTTGCTAATGCTTCCTTTTCAACATCTTCAGCAATAATTAACAGTGGGCGACCTGTTTTTGCAACTAGTTCTAGCACAGGAACTAGCTCTTGCTGCACTAAAGTAATTTTTTTATCTGTTAATAGTATGTATGGATTTTCTTGTACAATTTCCATTCTATCTGTATCTGTCACCATATAAGGTGATATGTAACCTTTTTCAAAGTACATCCCTTCAGTCATCTCTAGCTCAGTAAAAGTAGATTTTCCTTCTTCTAAAGATATAACACCTTCTCGACCTACTTTGTCTATTGCATTAGCAATCATTTGGCCTACTTCATCATCGTTACCAGCAGATATGGTAGCTACTTGAGTAATAGATTTAGTATCTTCCACTGGTCGTGAGTATTCAGAAATTTGACTAACTACAAATTGTGTAGCTTTTTCAATTCCTCTTTTTAAAGCTATTGGGTTAGCTCCTGCAGCTACGTTACGCATACCTTGCTTAACCATAGCATGGGCTAGTACAGTGGCGGTTGTTGTTCCATCTCCAGCAACATCGTTTGTTTTAGAAGCTGCTTGTCTTATAAGAGCTACCCCAGTATTTTCAATATGATCTTCTAGTTCAATCTCTTTAGCTATAGTAACACCATCATTGACAATTTGAGGGGCACCAAATTTTCTTTCTAATACCACGTTTCTACCTTTTGGCCCAAGTGTAACTGATACCGCTTCGGCTAGTATATCCATCCCTCTTTCTAATGCTCTACGGGCATTTTCTTGATACAAAATAACTTTACTCATAAAGATTCTCCAAATATGCTCTAATAACTAAATTCTAAAACAAAAGAATATAATCTAATAACAGAGATAATTATAAAGGATAAAAAATAAAGCAGAGAAAATTTCGTAAATTCTAGGTCTGTATTGGGCTTAAATAAATTCAAACTCACATAACTTGTTGATAAAAATAGATTAAATATGTTATGCTAATTTTAATACTGAAAAGTGCTTGTAGCTCAGTGGACTAGAGCACGTGGCTACGAACCACGGTGTCGGGGGTTCGAATCCCTCCTTGCACGATTAGGTAAGTTTTATATCTTCTAATACATAAATAATAGTTATATTTAATTAAGTGTTGAAACTGGGGTGTCGCCAAGTGGTAAGGCAGCGGACTTTGACTCCGCCACTCGTAGGTTCGAATCCTCCCACCCCAGATATAATAAATTTTTTTAAATACTTATATCTCTAGTCAAAATTTACATAATGCTATAATAATTACTAGTTACTTCTAAATTCAAACGTAAGCACGATTACATTTATGGCAGTGATACAATTTATTCAGGGTGTTAACGAGGATGTGGTTCCTGATGTAAGGCTAACTAGATCACGTGATGGAAGCACTGGTACAGCTACTTTTAGGTTTTCTAACCCTAGAGTTTTAGAGAATACTACTTCTCAGCAAGGAACAATTACTGGTATGTATCTATTAGATGAAGAAGGGCAAATTGTTACTCGTGATGTAAATGCTAGGTTTGTTAATGGTAAACCCCAGGGGATAGAAGCTGTGCATATTATGCAGACTAAAGAGTCCTGGGATAGATTTATGAGATTTATGGAACGTTATTCAGAAGACAATGGCTTGACTTTCACAAAATCTAGTACTTTTGATATTTAGTGTTTTTCAGAACGTTAACGATCTTAGAAAATAAGTCGTGATTCGCTAAATTAAGCTTATTTTCTAAAGTTGTTATCATTATCTTCTATTTACTTTTTTTTTTTTCTACGTTATTATAATAACACGAGGCGGGTGTAGCCAAGGGGTTAAGGCAATGGGTTGTGGCTCCATTATTCGCGGGTTCGATTCCCGTCATTCGCCCTATGATTATTTTTCTTTTGTGTACCAATATAAAGATTTTAAGTCCTGAATATTTTTTGCTCGAGTTTTGTCAAGCAACCTACTTATATACCTTTCCACATTACGTTTACTTACATTGAGATTTAAAGCTATATTGTTAACTTGATTCCCAAGTAAAATTTGATTTAATACACAATGTTCTTGTGAAGTTAGAGAGAACTGTAATTTATTTTCTATTGATTGACTATATTTTTTTATAAGATTAATTTTGATTTCTTTTAATAGTAAGTAATTTTCTAGCATTGATTCTAGACACATCTCGTTTTTTATAACTATATTTTTTATAATGGATTCTAATTCTTCTGGGTCAAATGGTTTAGAGATATATGCACTACAACCTAATTTATATCCAAGAATCCGATCTTCTGTTAAACCTTTTGCTGTAAGCAAAATAAAAGGTATATGTTGGAAATTTTTGTTTCTTTTTAAGTTTCTTATAAAATTGTACCCTTCATTATTTGGCATTATTATATCTACAACAAGGCAGTCTGGTAAATTTTTTTCTAATTCATTCCAAGCCACATCTGATTTATTAGTTACGATTATTTGAATCTTTTTAAGAGAAAAATAGTTTTTTATAACTTCTAGCAACTTCTCTTCGTTATCCAACATAACAATTTGTATGATCTTTTCGTTTTCATTTTTTACAAACATTTCTGCCGCTCCTAAATCTATCTTTGTGTTATAATGTATATCTATAGACTGTAAGCAAATAATTTTTATACTTTTTACTATAATTTGTCTAAATATTTTTATTGAATATTTTATGGGTAAAGTTTATGATTGGTTCGAAGAGCGTCTTGAGATTCAAGCAATAGCTGATGATATTACAAGCAAATATGTCCCACCACATGTGAATATTTTTTATTGTATTGGCGGTATTACATTTACATGTTTCATTATCCAAGTAGCTACAGGGTTTGCGATGACTTTTTATTACAGACCCACTGTCGCTGAAGCATTTGCATCTGTTGAATTTATTATGACAGAAGTAAACTATGGTTGGTTATTTAGATCTATGCATAGATGGTCTGCAAGTATGATGGTTCTTATGATGATTTTACATATCTTTAGAGTTTATTTAACAGGTGGTTTTAAAAAGCCTAGAGAATTAACTTGGGTAACCGGAGTAACCTTAGCTGTTGTTACTGTATCTTTTGGTGTAACAGGGTATTCTTTACCATGGGACCAAGTAGGCTATTGGGCTTGTAAAATTGTAACTGGTGTTCCAGAAGCAATACCTGTAGTAGGGAGTCTTTTAGTAGAGCTTCTTAGAGGTAGTGTGAGTGTAGGTCAAAATACTTTAACAAGATTTTATAGCGCGCATACGTTTGTTTTACCAGTTGCAGCAGCAGTTTTGATGTTGACTCATTTCTTAATGATTAGAAAACAAGGGATTTCAGGTCCTTTATAAATTTAACTTTTTATACAACTTATTTTAGGAGTAAATTATATGTCAGTGCTAAAAAAACCGGATTTAACAGATCCTAAATTACGTGCGAAATTAGCAAAAGGAATGGGGCATAACTATTATGGTGAACCAGCATGGCCTAATGATTTATTATACATGTTCCCTGTCGTTATCTTAGGTACTTTGGGTTGTATGGTTGGATTATCCGTGTTGTCCCCATCTCCTTTAGGTGAAAAAGCAGATCCATTTGCTACTCCTCTGGAAATTTTGCCAGAATGGTACTTCTTCCCAACATTTAATTTGTTACGAGTTATACCAAATAAGCTTTTAGGGGTTTTATCAATGGCTTCTGTTCCATTAGGACTAATTACAGTACCATTCATAGAAAGTGTTAATAAGTTTCAAAATCCATTCCGTAGACCATTTGCAATGGCTTTATTTTTATTCAGTGTAGTGGTTGCTATATGGTTAGGCATCGGCGCATGTTTACCAATTAATCAAGCTTTAACACTAGGTTTATTCTAGTAGGAATATAAAAATTAAATAAAAAATAGATCCAAAAAGAGTTCTTTTTGGATCTATTTTTTATTTAATTTTTACTTTAGCTCCAGCTTCTTCTAATTGTTTCTTAGCAGCTTCGACATCATCTTTTGATGCACCTTCTTTGATGTTTTTCGGTGTAGATTCAACTAAATCCTTCGCTTCTTTAAGACCTAATCCAGTTAAAGTTCTAACAACTTTAAGTATAGCTATTTTCTTATCCGCAGGGACTTCTTCTAAAATTAAGTCAAATTCTGTTTTTTCTTCAACTTCTTGCGCTGCACCTGAAGCAGGAGAGGCAATGCTAATTGCTCCTACAGATGCAGATGCACTAACGTTAAATGTTGTTTCAATTTGTTTTACTAGGTCTGCCGCTTCTAGCAAAGTTAGTGTTTTTAGTTGTTCAACAATTTCTTCTACTTTTGTTGTCATATACGTCTATTTTGTTTATTTGCTTTTTAATTGAAAGAGTAAATCTATAATTTATGAAAATAGTTTATCTCGGAAATTATTTATATCTATGGAAATAGATGGTCCCATAGTACTACAAATGTAAAAACTTTTCCAATATCTTCCTTTTGCTCCCGATGGTCTATTCTTGTCTATAGATTCTTGTACTATTTCAAGATTTGCAAGTAAATCTTCAACTGAAAAATCTGTTTTTCCGAAGGGTAAATGTACAATTCCACTTTTATCAGCTCTATATTCTAGCTTACCTTTTTTAAATTCTTCGATTGCTCCTTTTACATCTGAAGTTACTGTACCTGATTTAGGAGAAGGCATTAATCCTCGAGGTCCAAGTATTTTACCTAATTTTGCTATAGCGGGCATCATATCTGGAGTGGCTATTAATCGGTCAAAATTAATCACTCCTTTTAAAATATCTTGAATTAGCTCATCAGATCCTGCCAAATCAGCACCAGCTGATAAGGATTCATTTACTTTTTCCCCCTGCGCTATGACACCAATTCGAATCTTTTTACCAGTTCCTTTTGGTAATATAACAGTAGTCCTCAACTGTTGATCTGCGTATTTAGTATCTAACCTTAAGCTTATATGTGCTTCAGCCGTTTCAATAAACTTTGCCGTTGCAGTTTCTTTTAACAAGTTTAGTGCTTCAAGTGCTTTATACGGTCTTGATTCGATCTTTTCGTGGATTTTTTTTATTCTTTGTGAAACTTTTGCCATTATTTTGTATATTTATTCTTTAATTAATATTCCCATGTTTTTAGCAGTCCCAGAGATAATTCTCATGGCTGATTCTTTACTTTTTGTATTTAAATCTGGTAACTTTGTTTCTGCTATTTCTTCTAGTTGTTTCCTAGTAATAGATCCCACTTTTTTCTTTTGAGGATCTCCCGAACCCTTTAAAATTCCAGCTGCTTTAACAAGTAGAACAGATGCTGGAGGAGTTTTCAGAATGAATGTGTAACTTCTGTCATCGTATACCGTAATTTCAACTGGAATAATATATCCAATTTTATCAGCAGTTTTTGCATTATACTCTTTACAAAACATTACTATATTAACACCTCTTTGACCTAATGCTGGACCTACAGGGGGTGCGGGTGTAGCTTTTCCAGCATCTAAAGCAAGTTTTACGATTGCAACAACTTTTTTAGCCATATTTTTTTTATCTTTTTTTACTAATAATAACTTAATGTTTATTCGACATAAGGGGTCTGAATAAGTTTTATTATAGCTTATAGTTAATTTCCTTGGTCATATAAGAACTTTATTATAACACGCCCTGAAGGACTTGAACCCTCGACATCAGGTTTTGGAGACCTGCGTTCTACCAACTGAACTAAGGACGCTAGAAGAATTATAGAGTATAAGATTTTTAATAGAAATTAAATTTCTACTCTTTAGGAGAGAGAGGGATTCGAACCCTCGTTAAAGTCACCTCTAAACAGCATTTCCAGTGCTGCGCCTTAAACCACTCGACCATCTCTCCATGCAAACAATTATAACAAAAAAGATTTATCTAAGATAGAATGATGCCAAAGTTTTTTATTTTATATCTCGTTAACTTTTTTAATAATTAAAAAATTAACCTATTTTTAAGTATCAAGAAGTATACCTTATACACGAAGTGTTTTACAGCTTATGTAAAAATTTATTTTAATGCCAGGAACCAGGTTTGAACTGGTGACACGTGGATTTTCAATCCACTGCTCTACCAACTGAGCTATCCCGGCTTTAACTCTTAATATGTATACACCAATTTTGTTTTTTTGACAATCTTTAATCGATTAATTTTTAGAATGTCAGAATAAATATTATTCTGACATTTTGGGCATTCTTTTTACATTAATTCTTTGATAATTCTAGTTTCTCTCCTAATAAAACTTGTACTTTACCATCCGTATCCACATCGACAACTGCTGTATCACCCTCTTTAATTTTTTCAGACAAGAATTCTTCGGATAAAGTGTCTTCTAATAACCGCATAACGGCTCTTCTAAGAGGTCTAGCACCATAGATAGGGTTATACCCCTCATCTATAAGATGACTTTTGAATCTTGCAGTTACTTCTAACTGAATACCTTTTTCTGATATTCTAGTAAAAACTTCTTTTAACATTATTTCTGCTATTTCTCCAACTTCATCTTTAGTTAGTTGTCTGAACACAATAATTTCGTCTAACCTATTTAGGAATTCAGGTCTAAAATATTGTTTTAGTTCTTCGTTTACGAGACTTTTTATTCGATTGTAGTGGGTATCACTGGCGTTTTCTGAGAGTTCAAAACCTAGACCCCCTCCACCTTTTTCAATAACTTTAGAACCTACGTTAGATGTCAAAATTAATAAGGTATTTTTGAAATCTACGGTACGGCCTTTTGAGTCAGTTAGCCGTCCATCCTCGAGTATTTGCAATAATAAATTAAATACATCTGGATGACCTTTTTCAATCTCATCGAATAGTACTACTGTGTATGGGCGTCTTCTAACTGCTTCAGTTAATTGGCCACCTTCATTATAGCCAACATACCCAGGAGGAGATCCGATTAGTTTTGATACTGTATGTCTTTCCATATATTCAGACATATCTAGTCTAACCATAGCTTCTTCTGAACCAAAAAAGTAGGATGCCAATGCTTTGGTCAATTCTGTTTTTCCAACCCCTGTTGGACCTGAAAATATAAAACTTGCTATAGGTCTATTTGGATTTTTTAAACCTACTCGGGCTCTCCGAATAGCTCGAGAAACAGCTACCACTGCTTCATCTTGTCCTATAATTCTTCCATGTAAAGTTTCTTCCATTTGAAGTAACTTTTCAGATTCACTCCGAGTCATTTTATTAACTGGTATACCTGTCCATGCAGCAACAATTTGTGCTATATCTTCTTCTGTTACTACGGACACTTCTTTCGAAGGTTCATTTTCTCCTTTTTTACTTTGGGCTATAGCAGCGATTTGAGCTTTGATCTCCATTTCTCGATCTCTTAATTGCCCAGCAGTTTCAAAGTCTTGACCTCGAACAGCCTCATCTTTTTGTTTTAAGATTTCTCTTAGTTCTTTATCTAGTTCTTTAGCTGCCGGGGGTAATTGAGAGTGCAATAGTCTAACCCTAGACCCAGCTTCGTCAATTAAATCTATAGCTTTATCGGGTAAGAATCTATCGGCTATGTATTGATCCGCAAATTTGGCAGCTGCAGTTAAAGCTTCATCTGATATAACAAGTTTGTGATGTTTTTCATATCTATCGCGTAATCCGTATAGTATTTCTATAGTTTCTTCAACACTTGGTTCGCCAACTATTACAGGCTGAAATCTTCTTTCTAAAGCCGGATCTTTTTCAATATGTTTTCTGTATTCTTCTAATGTGGTTGCGCCTATACACTGCATTTCCCCTCTAGCTAAAGCAGGTTTAAGAATATTAGCAGCATCAATAGCTCCCTCTGCCGCGCCGGCTCCTATAAGTGTGTGAACTTCATCTATAACAAGAATAACATTGTTTGCAACTCTTATTTCATCTATTATTTTTTTTAATCTTTCTTCAAATTCACCTCTATATTTTGTGCCAGCAACTAAAAGACCAATGTCTAAAGTTACAACTCGTTTGTCTTCTAGAATATCAGGAACATCCCTATTTGTTATTCGTTGTGCTAATCCTTCTGCAATCGCAGTTTTACCTACACCAGGTTCACCAATTAAAATCGGATTATTTTTTGTTCTACGTCCTAAAATCTGAATAACTCTTTCAATTTCTTTTTGTCGTCCAATAACAGGATCTAGTTTTCCCTCAGCTGCTTTTTGAGTTAGATTACTTCCAAATTCTTCTAAGGTTGGAGTTTTCCCTTTATTTTGAGGGTTACCAGTAGTTGCTTCGGCTGTGTCTCCTAATAATCGTATAACTTGAGTACGGATCTTTGTTAAATCTAATGCAAGGTTTTCTAATACTCTAGCTGCTACTCCTTCTCCTTCTCTAATTAGTCCCAATAATAAATGTTCTGTTCCTATATAATTATGACCTAATTGCCTAGCTTCTTCAAGTGAGAGTTCCAAAACTCTTTTTGCCCTAGGGGTAAATGGTATTTCAACTGCTACGAAACCCGATCCTCGACCTATAATCTTTTCAACTTCAACTCTCGCATCTTTTAAATTGACACCCATTGATTTTAGTACTTTTGCAGCAATTCCAGTACCTTCCCCAATTAACCCAAGTAAAATTTGTTCTGTACCCACGAAGTTATGACCTAATCTTCTAGCTTCTTCTTGGGCTAGCATAATAACTTTTATAGCCTTCTCAGTAAAACGTTCGAACATATTTTTAAAGTTCTACTATATATTGATTATCATTGATGATTATATGATAGTCTCTTGTACTAAGCCATTTAAGTATTTTAAATGCAAGGGGTGTGGATACCTAATACTATTCCAGTTTTTTTTATAGACTTTTTTGTTTTCTTTAGTTTATTATTCTTTTAACGCAATTTTTATGATAAAAACTTTAATAAAAAAATAAAATTATGAAGCTAAAGGATATAGCAAAGTATCAATCAGAATTAGAAAATAAATTTTTAAATCCAAATTTACCTAATGTTAGAGTTGGTGACACAGTAAAATTAGGGGTATCTATTACTGAAGGTAATAAAGAACGAGTTCAATTTACTGAGGGCGTTATAATTGCTAAAAAAAATTCAGGTCTGAATGCAACAATTACATTGAGACGCATTATGCAAGGAGTTGGGGTTGAAAGAGTCTACTTACTGCACTCTCCGAAATTAAAAACTATCGAAATTTTAAGAAGTTCAAGAGTTAGAAGATCTAAATTATACTATTTACGTTTAAGATTTGGTAAAGCAACACGCTTACAACAAAGATTTGACTAAAATACTCTAACCTAAGATTTGGGATAGCTTTTAAATAGCTATCCATTTTTTCAGAGTCTTGTATTGTTTTTATTTCTATGCTAGATTAATTTCATAAGAATAATAAGTTCAAAGTTGATTTTCTGGGTCGGTGCCCGAGGGGTTAAAGGGGGCGGACTGTAAATCCGCTGGCTACGCCTACGTTGGTTCAAATCCAACCCGGCCCATTATAAGCAGTTAGAATTTGTTTAATTAATTTATACTCCTATCATTTGTGCATTACTTTTACCTGGTGCAACCATTGGATAGCAGTTTGCATCTGGTATAACTTGAAAATCTACTACAATTGGTCCGTCATATTCCATAATCATTTTTATAGAATCTGTTAAATCAGTTCTGTTTTTTATTAAAACTCCTTTGATTCCGAAAGCTTCAGCTAATTGAATAAAATTAGGAGCTCCTTTTTCCATATTAGAATGCGAATATCGTTCACCATAAAAAGCTTGTTGCCATTGTCGTACCATACCTTGCCAACGATTATTAATTATCATTATTTTTATAGGTAGGCTATATTGTGCTACTGTCCCTAGTTCTTGCATATTCATTTGGAAACTGGCATCACCAGATATACAAATTACTTGTGAATCTGGATGAGCTACTTGAGTTCCAATTGCTGCTGGCAGTCCATATCCCATAGTACCTAAACCGGCGCTCGTTATCCAACGTCTTTGACTTGTACGAACGAATTGTGCTGCCCACATTTGATGCTGACCCACATCTGTAGTCCAATATGCTTTCGATGCATACTTACTTATCTCGGAAATAACTTCTTGAGGAGATAAATTTTGTGCATTTTTAGGGACTAACAAAGGGTATTCACTACGCCATCGGTTTAGACGCTTTCTCCACGGTTGAGTTTGCTCATGGTTTGGCTTACCGTTTTGTTTAACATAATCTAAAAGTTCTTGAATGACTTCTTTGACTTCACCTACAATTCCAACTTGAGGAATTCTATTTTTTCCTACTTCTGCAGGATCAATGTCTACATGTATTACCTGAGCATGGCAAGCAAATTCATCTAGTTTTCCAGTAACTCTATCGTCAAATCGGGCACCTAAGGCAATTAGAAGGTCACATTCACTCACTGCATAATTTGCATACACAGTACCATGCATTCCTAGCATTCCTAAAGAAAGAGGAGTATTTTCATCTATTATACCTTTACCCATTAATGTTGTAGCAACTGGTATTTGCAAATAGTCTGATAGCTCTGCGATTTCCCTATATGCTCCAGAAACAACTGCCCCTCCTCCAACATATAAGAGAGGTTGATTAGATTGTCTTATAAGATTTGCAGCTTGTTCAATTCGTTTTTTATTATTATTTAAAATAGGTGGGCAACCTAAAAGATTTATATTACCTGGCTCTACAGGTAAGTAGTCGCAGTTCTCTAATCCCACATCTTTTGGTACATCTATTAGAACAGGACCTGGACGTCCATATTTGGCTATGAAAAATGCAGCAGCTACTATTCTGGACATATCCTTAGTATCTCGAACTACATAAGAATGTTTCACAATTGGTAAAGTTATTCCAAAGATATCAATCTCTTGGAATGCATCTGTTCCAATAAATGATCTTCCTACCTGGCCAGTAATTATAACCATAGGTATAGAGTCCATATGAGCAGTAGCAATTCCAGTTACAAGGTTTGTAGCTCCTGGACCGGAGGTTGCAAAGCAAACACCTACTTTTCCTGTAGCTCGAGCATACGCATCACTCGCATGAGCTGCTCCTTGCTCATGTCTGACTAAAATATGCTCTATAAATCCTTCTTTTTCCCAAGCATACAACTCATCATAAATAGGTAGAATAGCCCCTCCCGGATAGCCAAATATATGCTTAACGTTATGGCGTACTAGACTGTCAATGAGTGCAAAAGCACCAGTAGTTTCTCTTTTTGTTAGGTTGGCTGAAAGCATTTTATTAAAACCTCATTTTTACTTAATACTTTTGTTAATGAAAGAAGTCAGTAATGTAGAATCTATATCTAAATTTAACATTGCTTTTAGTGTGAGAAATAAGAAAATAACTGTTATTAAGATTATTGACAATAAAATCAATGATGTTTGTGGACTTCTAAGAAGATTAAAAAATGGCCCTATTATAGTTAATATCAAACCTAAAGTAGAGGAGATAAAAAATCTTGGAAATCGTAAAATATTGTCCCAAAAGTCAGACATAGGTATAGATTAATTAATTTGTCTCGTCTTTTATACTAGTATCTACATAGCAGATTTTATTTTAATTTTTAGAATATAAGTTAAAAACTGACTGTATCTTAATAGTTATTGTAAACAAAAACTTATAAAAAAAGTATTTATCTAAAAACTTATATATATATATTTTTTTATTGTATTTAAGATTAATGAAATTATAGCTAAGGTATGAGGTTTTTCTAAGTTTTTTATACTACAATTGCAGGTAAAATATAACATTATAGATCTTATCGTTTGGTTAATTCTTTTTTTTAAAGATGAATTTTTTGTTGATTCAGTTTTATTAAAATGATATGATTACATCCGTAGGCTTAGTAGCTCAGTGGTTAGAGCAGGGGACTCATAAGCCCAAGGTCGCAGGTTCAAGTCCCGCCTAAGCCACGAAATAAAGCTTTACGTTTTTTAATTAAAATAATATATATATATGTTGAGATATTTTAACTAAATTTGTTATAATTATTCTGTAAGAATCTTAAGGAGAGGTGGCTGAGTGGTCGAAAGCGTCGGATTGCTAATCCGATGTATGATTATATCATACCGAGAGTTCAAATCTCTTCCTCTCCTAATTAAAACTAAAATTTAATTCGCTAGTTGAATAGTTAAGTTAATAATGATATTATTTATGATAGTATTTTGAAGTTGGGATTGTAGTTCAATTGGTTAGAGCACCGCCCTGTCACGGCGGAAGTTGCGGGTTCGAGCCCCGTCGATCCCGTTCTACAGTGTTTACATTTGAGATATATAAGTATTTTTTTCAGGAACATCAGTAAACTCTTCTACTATTTGCCTAAATTCATCACCACTGATGGTTTCTTTTTCAATAAGTAAGTCTACTAATTTATCTATAACTACCCTGTTATCTTTAATTATTTGCACAGTTTCATTATGACAATGTTGGATAATAGATCTTATTTGCATATCAATACGTGATGCTATATCTTCTGAGTACTCTGAACTAGAGCCCATAGTTCTACCTAAAAAAGGATCTGAACTTTGATTTTCTAATGCTAAAGGTCCTATATTAGACATGCCAAATCTAGTTACCATTTGTCGAGCCATAGAGGTAACTTGTTGTAGATCATTTCCCGCACCAGTGGTTACTTCGGGATATCCAAATACTACTTCCTCTGCAGCTCTACCACCTAATGCCCCCATAATCCTTGCTAGTATCTGTGATCTTGAAATTAAAGATTGATCTTCTGAAGGAGTAAACCAAGTTAACCCTTTAGCCTGGCCACGAGGAATCAAAGTCACTTTTTGAACAGGGTCATGATGACTTAATAATGTCCCTACAATGGCATGGCCAACTTCATGATATGCAATTAGTCTTTTAGTTTTACTATCGACAAGCACAGTACCCTCCATCCCCGCTATAACTCTATCTATAGCAGCATCTATTTCTGACATCGTCATGGCTTGCTTTCTTCTTCGAGCTGTTAGTATAGCCCCTTCATTAAGTAAATTTGCTAAATCTGCTCCAGAAAAACCAGGGGTACGTCTAGCTATTACTTCTAATGAAATCTCTTCTGATAGTTTTTTATTTCTGGCATGAACATTTAGAATTTCTAGTCTTCCTTTAACGTCTGGAACATTTACCGTTACTTGTCTATCAAATCTTCCTGGTCGAAGCAAAGCTGCGTCGAGTACGTCGACTCTATTTGTGGCTGCTATGATTATAATTCCTGTGTTTCCTTCGAAACCATCCATTTCCGTTAATAATTGATTTAAAGTTTGTTCTCTTTCGTCATTACCTCCCCCTATGCCAGTTCCTCTCTGTCTTCCGACTGCATCTATTTCATCTATGAAGATTATGCATGGTGAATTTTCTTTAGCCTTTTTGAATAGATCTCTTACTCTTGAAGCACCTACACCAACGAACATCTCTACAAATTCTGATCCCGAAATACTAAAGAAAGGTACTCCAGCTTCACCAGCTATAGCTTTTGCTAGAAGTGTTTTACCAGTTCCTGGAGGTCCTACGAGCATAACTCCTTTAGGTATCTTAGCTCCAACTGCTGTAAATCGTTCAGGTCTTTTAAGAAAAGAAACAACTTCTTGGAATTCTTCTTTAGCTTCATCTACCCCAGCAACATCATCAAAAGTAATACCCGTTTTTGCCTCCATTGAAAATCTAGCTTTTGATTTACCGAAATTCATAGCCTGACCTGGACCACCCTGCATATTATTAGACCGTCTAAAAAGAAACGCTAGTCCACCAATCAGTAAAAGTGGAAATAACAAATTACCAAGTATACCCCAAGTAGAAGAATTATCGCTTATTGGGTGGGCATCAATATCTACATTTGCTTTACGCAACTTTGTGATTAACTCGGGCGCTGTGTTCGGTAATTCAACTCTAATTCTTTGAATTCTGTTACCCAATTCAGGTCCAATTGCTTCTACAATACCTGTATGTCCATCATCATACAAGTCAACTCGTTTTATCCATCCCATATCAAGATATTCTAGAAACCTACCATATGTCATTCGAGAACTTGCTACATTTTTTCCAAAGTCTACACTATTTGAATTACTAAAGCCCTGCCATATAAAAAACAAAATAACAAGAGCTGGTAAGGACCAGAGAAATATATTTTTCCAAGAGATTTTCATTTCAATTAAATTTGTGTGTGTGCGTATAGTTTTTATCCTAACAATTTCACTACTAAAAGTGTTTCTTTTTTATTCTAATTCAGTGCATATTATATGGATCATAAGTTTTAGTAAGAAAGTGGTAAAAATTTTGGTTATAAAACTTAAAGTAAATTGTTTTTTACTTTTTTAGTGTACATTGTATTGATATTGATATATTAAGGCGGGGTAACTATGGTTAAAAGAGGTTCACAAGTAAGAATTTTAAGAAAAGAATCTTACTGGTACCAAGATATTGGAACTGTGGCAACTATTGATACTAGTGGAATTAGATATCCTGTTGTAGTTAGATTTGAAAAAGTTAGCTACAGTGGTGTAAATACAAATAATTTTTCCTTAGATGAAGTAGTAGAAGTTGTAAAATCAAAATAGTTCGAGATGAAGGATAATTATTTTCTATAACATTATCCTTTATTTCGAACTATTTTCATTTTATGTGTAATTTTTAGCTATTATAGAAGTTTTTAACTGCCAAGACTTGCCCAGTCAACATCTACGTTCTCAATGATTAAAGAAGAGTTATAAATCTGTAGGATAATCAATAAGAACACAAAAAATAACAACATGACGAAGCCCATGATTGGAGTGGTACCCCAACCAGGGGAAACTTTACCGTACTCAGAGTTAAGAGGTCTTAGAAGTTCACCTAATCTTGTTCTTAATGCCATTGTATACTTAGTAGCGAAATTTTTTGTTTTTACAGTACTATACTAATAGTATTATAAAAAATAACTGATTTCAATGTTAGATGTATTATGG
>Ga0209084_1001277_pt1 | contig 21574 bp, 22 predicted proteins | sample C_130820_MF_Meta_FD_187309 | JGI IMG/M metagenome (GOLD analysis project Ga0209084, IMG submission 187309) | Freshwater microbial communities from Lake Croche, Canada to study carbon cycling - C_130820_MF_MetaG (SPAdes) (version 2) | ecosystem: Environmental > Aquatic > Freshwater > Lake...
CATAGAGGAATATACCCCCCTTCTCAACCTTTGCATAGCATCCCAGAAGATCAGCCCTGCCTGCACGCAGCGACTTGACTTCGGTTCCGAGGAGAGAAATGCCGGCTTCGAACTTCTCAAGGATCTGGTAATCCCTAAGGGCTTTGCGGTTGGTGACGATGTCAGAACCCATGCGTGTAGCAGGTAAACATCCGTTTCACAGCCCAGCATATGGCATTCGATAACACCGAATGCCAGCGCGTGATGCTTTAGGCAGCCTGTAAGGTTTCCGTATCCGAAGTGAACTCAGTGGAGAGCTTACCTGCTGCAATCTCAGCCAGGGCGATGTCTGCAAGTCCCATCTGAAGGTCCACTTCGATCATGGGGCGGCTTCCTGCGGAGAGCTCGCGCAGACGCTTGCTCACCATATTGACGAGTTGCTGCTTGTTTATAATGACCTTGGAGGCCTCTTCGATGTAGTGGGTGTTCATGGAAAGTGTGAAAATGGCTCCAGCGGTAGGACTCGAACCTACGACCAATCGGTTAACAGCCGACCGCTCTACCACTGAGCTACGCTGGATCAATGGAACAAAAAATCAAACACCGACACCTCCCCTACTGCAACCAAAAAAAGCATTCCATAGAGAGCAATACGGAGCGCTCTTCAGGGAACTGAGAGTATATTTTCAAGGCATTCCATGATCTCGGAAGTCGGATGGGCCTCATGCCATTGCAGATCGCTTGGTAATTCCTTGGGAAGGACCCAATGCTGACGATAGCTCCTGGTCCAGGGTGCAAACATCCCCTGATGGAGACCCGAGAACAGAATCAAGGTTCGACAATCGAGGGCCGTCGCGGCATGGGCTGCGGCTGTATCGACGGTAAATACACAATCAGCACCAGCCAGGAGATCGATGAATCCCTGCAGATCCTCGGGAATCAGGACAGAAATCTTGATCCTTGCCTCAGGAAGAGCTTTTCGGATCATAGCTCCAAAAGCTTCCAAGGATTGCCGTTGATCCGATGAGCCTGTCAGTAAAAGGTCCCGAAGCTGGCTTCCCTTTTCTTGAGCATCGAGCAATACAAAGAGTTCAATCCAGCGATACTCTGGAAAGTTTTTCCAGATGTCGCTGGAGTATGGAGCACAGACAAAGTAGGAGGAATCATGGTTGTCGATCGGGGAGGGATTCACCGCTTTCAATTCGGGCCAGATCTCACTTGGATCAACGTTTCGGCTAAGGGCCGAAGAGACAAGCAGACGGTGCGCTTCTAACTCACTCGGAATCCCAGGTCTTGCCTTAGGATAATCCACGATCTCCGTTGAAAAAATGGCAGTCATTGACTTCTCCGTTATGCGCCGGACCTTGCGTCCATTTCCCAAAAGCAGATTTGAGGTCATGAACCTCCTTTTTGTCGGCACACTGTAGAAAAGGAAGCTCTGCAGATAGTCCCGCATATGACGCAGTGAAATTGCAGTATCAACTGGCGTCCCTAGGAGTTTGATCCACGAGGGAAAACAGCGAAGGCAATTGGCAACGAAGACATTCAGAATGATTCGTTGCTTCCGGATTGGCAGAATCACGATCTCTGCCTTGGGAAATTGACCTCTCACAACCGACTCCAAGAGCGGAAGTACCGCAATGGTCAGATTCTCCTCACCGAACTCCCGCGCCAGAAGACGCACCACTCCCGATGCCAAAAAGAAGTCTCCGATCCCGTCAGGTTTGAAAATAAAATAACGAGGCACCTTCAGTGAAAAGGCGATTAACTGTTGATATCTCCAGTCGCACTGCGTTGACGCTGCAACCATACCTTAGAGACGCTTTTAATACGCGTGAGCAGATAATAAACAGTCTGGCTTCTCAAACGGACAAGTTCAGCGCCGACGATCTTCGGAACAAAATCTGCAGGAATTTCCAGAATTTCCGCGGGAGAAACACCCTCAAGCCCCTTGCATAGGATTGAACTCATGGCCCGTGTCAGAGTCTGAACCTGAGGACCGAGAGATATCCTGAAGTGGGCACCTCCCCGCTCGTCGAGCCGGAGATAGATCGCCACGGTATCGGTGCACTCCTCGTCCTTGCGCACATCCTCAAGATCAAACGTCTCTCCATCTCTCGGTTCCTGGGACTTTGCCTGATCGGCATAGGCGATCAAGGTCTCGCGTTTCTCCGCGTCGGGAAGAACCGTGAAAAGCTCAATGATCGCAGACAGCTTTGGGGGATAAGACATTACAAGAAACCTAGAGAGATTTTTCGATTGGCGCGCCGACACGGTTCCCCCACTCCGTCCAGGAGCCGTCATAGTTGCGCACCTTATCAAATCCCAAGAGATAGTTCAGTACGAACCATGTGTGACTGGATCGTTCGCCAATCCTGCAATACGCAATGATCTGGTCATCAGGCTTGAGACCAAGATCGGTCTGGTAAATCTTGCGGAGTTCCTCGGCACTCTTGAAAGTCGCATCGTTATTCACCGCCTGCTTCCAGGGAATACCATATGCTCCCGGAATATGACCACCTCGTAGCACGCCCTCCTGGGGATATTCCGGCATGTGGGTCACCAGTCCCCTGAATTCGCCCGGGGATCGGACATCGATCAGAGGAAGGTTGCCACGGCTCTGGGCAAGGGCGTCGTCATAAAAGGCGCGAATTTCGGCATCACGACGCATTGAGGGCGCTGGATAGTCCGTCTTTTCATAATGGGGAACTTCACGGGTCAGAGGTCTACCCTCTTCTATCCACTTATCGCGTCCTCCATCCATGATCTTAACCTTCTCATGACCGAAGAGACGGAAGACCCAGAGGGCATAGCAGGACCACCAGTTGGATTTGTCTCCATAGAATATGCAGGTTGTTTCCGGGGTGATTCCATTCCTCGAGCAAAGATCCGCGAAGGCTTCTGGCTGAATGTAATCACGAATCGTGTGATCCTGCAGATCGCGTTGCCAATCAATATGTACAGCTCCCGGAACATGCCCCATGTCATAAAGCAGGATATCCTCGTTGCTCTCGATGATCCGGATACCGGGATCCTTCAGATGGTCGGCCATCCATGACGTTGTGACGAGTGCATCGGGATGCGCGTAATTGCTGTCTGTGCTCATCTTATCTTTTTAATCGCTTATGAGAACGGGGTCAAACCCCCTCCTCCATAAGCAAGAAACAAAAACGGGCGCCGAATCTCTTCGGCGCCCGTATCCTCGGGGAGGAAATCTTTGGAAAAGCTTATTTCTTTTTCTTCAGGAGAGGAAGACCAGTGCGCTCGTTCTCGGAGATTTCATAACCTGCTGGAAGTGCATCGATAGCACCTTCCTTGGCCTCACCGCCAAAGTAATAGAGAGTAACCTTCTGGCCGCCACGAAGCTCTTGGAGGCGTTGATGAAGGAAATAGGTTTTGCCGCTTTTCTTGCTTACTGCGCTGAATGACATGTTATTGGGTCCTTTCGTTAGTTGGGGGTTGTTTGATGGTGATTGGTTAGATGAGTCCAGCTTTAGAAAGAGTGGCGTGAGCACCATTCTTCGAAATGGTTTTCAGAGCGCGAGCCGTGACCTTAACAGTCACGAATTTTTTGAGTTCAGGAACCCAGATCCGCTTGTTACGAAGGTTCGGGGTAAAATAACGGGCAGTCACGGCAGTGACATGCATACCGATACCACCTTTTTTCTTGGCGAGACCTCTGCGGTGAATTTTAGAACCGCGCACGGGACGCGAACCGGTAATGGAGCACTTTCTGGACATAATGAAAATAGTTAAGTTTTTATATGGTCAGTTGTCGACCTCGGGGTCAAGGATTTTTGAGGCGATTTTCGCTTTAGAAAAGAGCCGCCGTGAGAATTTCTTCCTGCTTGGCGAGCAACTCGGAGATCCCACGGCGTCCATAATCGAGCATCGTGGCCAACTGGGCATCACCGAAGACATTCTCCTCACCTGAAGCCTGCAACTCAATAAACTCCAGATCTCCTGTCATCACGAGATTGAGATCAACTGAGGCATCCCTGTCCTCGGGATAGTCCAGATCGAGAAGAACCTCGGAACCGACAACACCAACGCTCACGGCAGCAATCTGTCGCGACACGGGACTCTTGGTGACTTTCCCCTCCTTCAGCAATTTATTACAGGCAAGCGCAATGGCGAGGCTGGCCCCAGTAATGGATGCCGTACGTGTCCCTCCATCGGCCTGAAGGACATCGCAATCGACCCAAAGAGTTCTGGATCCTAGGGCCTCAAGGTCGATTCCAGCGCGAAGGGATCTGCCAATGAGTCTCTGAATCTCCGTAGACCTTCCGTCGATCTTACCACGGGTGCTATCGCGCTGTTTTCGTGGGGAGGTGGAATAAGGAAGCATCGAGTACTCGGCGGTCAGCCAACCGCCTGTGACACTCTGCTCTTTCATCCAACGAGGCACGCCCTCCTCAATGCTGGCAGCACACAAAACTTGAGTGCGCCCAAAGGAAATCAGCACGGAGCCGGAAGCTTGGGGTGCGATGCCTGTCTGAAAGGTGACTTCCCTGAGTTTGTCGGAAGCCCTGTTGTTGGAGCGTAAGCGTGCAGTCATGGAGGCGGAGAGTTAACTCTGCAGGCTAGGAGATCAAGAAGATCCTGTTCTGAATTACTTGAGGGTAGGATTATCTCTGATCGGCTGATGCGCACCAAGTGCAGGAAGCACCCTTGTCTGAATCATCTGTGCCATCGAGGGATCACCAGAATGCTCATAGGCGGATGCCGCCATTATGGCAACCCGAGAGGCCTCATCAAAAGTGCCGCATTCAGCTAAGGCCGCGGCATACGTGAGAAGAAAGAGTGGTACCTGTGCGCTTGTTGCCTCCACGATCTGTTTGGAAAGGGCAGCAGCTTCTTGGCCATTGCGAACCGTACCATCCGGGTACGTTGCAAGCAACCAGGCCAGCGAGCGCTGGTCCTGCAGGTCACCCGGGTCGATCTGAATCGCAAGTCGGTAAACTTGAGCTGCTTTTGCCGGTTCACCATTCATCAGCAACGCCGCTGCTAGGTTGCGTGCTGCTCCAGTCGTCGCCCTCACTTGGAGGGACTGCTGAAACTCCTGGATCGCTTCCTGACGGCGTCCCATTTTCAAGAGGGTGAGAGCCATGTCATTGTAGGCCTCAGCGTTCGAGGGACGCAGATGAATCGCCTCCATGAACTCCTTCAGGGCCTCGGGAAGTTTTCCCTGGGCATCCAGTGTGCACGCATAATTATGGCGGGACTTCCAGCTGCTCGGATTGCGGGCCAGCGTCGCAGGAAAGAAAAACTCTCCAGCTTCCCATTGCGGTATCTGAAGCAGCGTCAAGACTGTCCAAAATGGAAGAAAAACAACCGCCAGAAGTATGGCGATCCGGGGACGTGCATCGCTGATCAGCATGGCAAAGGCCAGTGCTGGGCCCAGCATGCCGAGATAGAGATATCGGTCGCTAACCGTTGATACTACCTGGAAGTTGAAAGGGATAAGGCCCAGCGTCGGAAGGACTCCAATGACCATGAGCGAAGCCGGAAGCAGGTAAAGACGGAGTTTTTGAAAGAATGCCAGCAGAGAAGCGAGGAGGATTGGAATCGGCCAGCTCCAGTACAGAATACCAGCCGACAATAGAGAATTGGGGGAACGCCCATAATCGGCACAGAGCCCCCAGGGATCGGCAGGCCAGAGAAGCTTCCAGATGTAAAAAGCGATCGCGTCACCTGCCACCAGAGGCCTCGCCCATAGAGGCACCAGGGAACGAGCAAGTTCAGCAGCAGGCTGCGCCTTGGAAGTCATCATCACTTCCAAGACGGCTATGATAAACCAAGGGATCAGCCAGAGTAGAGGCTTCAGTGGACGTCTCCGTACCTGTAAAAGCCAGAAGCCGCAGAGAAGAGCCAGTGCTGGCGTAACGACACTCCCAGGCTTGGAACCGAAGGCCAAGAGCAGCAGAAGGGTTGCGACAATGTATCGGAAGACCTGCCGGCTATTTTTTCCTAAGTGATCGAGCCATGAAAGGAAAAGAGTAAGCGCTGCAAGAGAAAATGCACCACCCAGAAGGTCTCGTAATCCCGAGACCCAGGCGACCGCCTCGACCTGGATCGGTTGAAGACCGAAGGCAAGGGCCCCAGCAGCAGATGCCAGAACGGTACGTGATGAAGTAATCGAATCTGTAGAACAGCGAGCACCCAGCATTCTGCGAACAATGAGAAAAACCATGCCCGTGGAGAAGAGGTGGACAATAAGATTCATTCCGTGGAAAAGTGCGGCATTGATCGGCCCGAAACTGATGCTTGTCCCGGCCACGATACGTGAAAGTGCGACAAGCCCAGCCCAAACGGAGTACGTAACGGGAATATAGAGTTGCTGGAAGGGCGCCTTCCAAAAAGTGGCCACGCTTCCCCAAGAAAGCGGCGCATAGAGGGGATTCCGATGGATATTGGTGTCATCATCCCAGAAGGGCAGAAAATGGAAGCTCAGGACCTGAGCGTAAGCAGAAGCCACCGTGAGGATCACAACCCCAAGGAGAAGACTTGAAAACCAAGTCCTAGAAGAGATCCAAACAAGAAACGATCGCAGTCCACTCATGATTGCTCCGAGATCCATACAGTAGGAGGAGTTCGGTTGGCTAGCACCCGTTCCGTGACACCTTTTAACCCGGCATTCGGTGCCGAATCGGGAATAGCAATGAAATCCGCAAGAGCTCCCGGGGAAAGCTCCCCTAGCCTTCCAGCGCGACCGATCGCGGCAGCGGGGGCTGTCGTCACCATGCGAAGAATTTCGCCGGGATGAAGCCAAGGGAAAGCTTCGGACAGAGCCCTCATCTCGGCAAACATGTTGAGATCCTGATTGCTTGCCAGACTATCAGTTCCCAAGAGAAGAGGAATGCCGCTTTCTCGGAAGAAATTCAGATCGAAGGGAGGTCGTTCAAAAAACGAATGGGTCCTGGGACAATGTACCACGGGATAGCGTCCTGCCGTACGTTTCAGCAACTCCCGATCGTTACTATCGAGCTGATTCATGTGAACAAGGATTGATCCCTCGGGCACAAGCTCTCTCCCTAGCACGACCTGAATCGGGGACATCCCCCGACAATCTTCCATCGGACGCCCAATAGAGCGTAAAAACTCGTAGAGAAGCCCCTCACCCTTCGCAAACATGCTCATTTCCTCCTCGGACTCGGCCAGGTGAGTGCAGAGTGGAAGCTGATATTTGAGAGCATAGGTTGATGAGAGTTCGTAGAGCTCGCGGGAGACGGTATAAGGGGCATGGGGTGAGATTCCGAACCCTCCTAACCCCTCGCCCGCTTTCTCGAGAAAATAGATTGCCCCCGCCAAGGCCTCTACTGATTGGAGGCGACTCCTCACATCCATCACTTCGAGAAACCACCAAACTCTGATCGGAGATTCGGGAAGAAAGGGCACCAATTCTGGAAAGGACTCAATATTCAGGACCGTAGTACAGCCCCACTGGTGAAGCTCCTTCATTCCCACTGCTATTGCATCCAAGTAATCCCTCTGGTCCAGAGAGAGACGCATGGCATTAAGACGCTGGATCCACTCGGCAAACGAGCCTCCTCTAAAGAGCGCTCCCCTCATCATTGTATAATCCAGATGGCAATGCGCATTGATCAGTCCGGGCATCAAGATCATCTCCCCGAGGTCTTCCTGACTAGCGGTAGGATGCTCCCGAACAAGATCCTTCCAGGTGCCTACGCCAAGGATCTCGCCCCCCCTCACCGCAAGCCCTCCATCCGAGATGTCAGGCGAACTCATCGGAAGAACGCTTGCTGCCCTGTAGAGCCTTATTTCTTCGGAGACTGGCATGTCATGAGAGCGACTAGTCCTGTCGTCCTAGGTTCCTTAGTCCTTAAACCTGTTTTCTCAGTCCTTCTTGGGAAGATTCCCCTTAGCAATCGGACGTGCCGCCGCAACCACCAGATTACAGAGTTCGCGGCAAATCAGTGGAATTCGGTTAGAAGGAAGCGCATCGAGAGAGATCTTCTCGGCGGGAAAACCTGAGAGGGGCTCCCCGGGCGTCAGATCCCAGTGAATGGTTCGGAGGCATCCTCCGTCGGAGGTGCAGCACTTCGCCACAAGCTCCTGGGCTTGATCGGGCTTCAATAATTGCGTGATCCGATACATTCCCGTCTGACGGTCCAAAGTCTGACGAAGGCTCGTAGGCTGAAGGGACCCATTGAGGAAAGAAAGCCAGAGTCCAAGGGCTGCAGGATAAAAATATTCGATCGCACGTTCCATCTCCTCGAGTGAGCCAAGCTTGAGTAACCAGCCACGCCTCAGATTCGGTGCCGTTTTGAGGGGACGGAACTCCTCTTGGGCATCATACCGCGCAATAAGCCTGGCATCTGTGGCGGAGTTAAATAAATCAAGGTCGTCACGATCAGCATCCTCGGCGTGACGCATCGTGTAATCGGAGCGCAGAAGAATCTGGCCGATCAGGAAGCGGTTTGATTCCAGACACTGGATCAGCAACTCACGGCAGTTTGAGGGGGCCGCTGGCATCTGCCCTTAAAAAGAAATAAGGGAAAGGAATAAGAATCCCTTACCGGTGAGAACGACGTTTGACGCGAAGCTGAGCCAAGGACCTAAGCAGGGAGGCCTGCACTGTGGCAAGTTCCTCACCGGAGAGAACCTTATCGCGCATTTCCTGTTCGGCACGAGCAACCTGCTTCCTCTGCAGCCTTCTCGTCAATATCCCCCTCGACGATCGCCATGTCTGTTAGAATGGAAACGCGATCTGGTAACACCTCCAAGAATCCTCCGCCGACAGCGAAGGAAAGTTCGTTGTCCTCTGTGGTCACAATAACCTCCCCAGGAAGGATTTCCGTCATCAGCGGCATGTGATCCGGCAGAATACCGAGTCCACCCTCCACCCCGGGAGCAATCACCATCTGCGCGCTTCCCGTGAAAATACGGGCCTCCGGAGTGACGATCTCGAGTTGGAGAGAGCTCATTTAGGAATTCTTGGACGCTGCAATTACCTGGTCGATTCCGCCCTTCATATAGAAATCGCCCTCGGGAATCTCATCCATTTTTCCTTCAAGGATCTCCTTGAATCCACGGATCGTGTCAGCGATCGCCACGTACTGACCTTTGGATCCAGTGAAGATTTCAGCAACGTGGAAAGGCTGGCTAAGGAAGCGTTGGATCTTCCGCGCGCGATAAACGGTCAGCTTATCCTCGGGGGAAAGCTCGTCCATGCCGAGAATAGCAATGATGTCTTGGAGGTCCTTGTAGCGCTGGAGCACTTTCTGGACGCCGCGAGCCACTCCATAATGCTCCTCTCCAACAATCTCAGGAGCAAGCGCCTTGGAGGTTGAAGCGAGGGGATCGACGGCAGGATAGATACCAAGCTCCGCGATGGAACGCTCTAGAACGATCGTCGAATCCAAATGGGCAAAAGTGTTAGCGGGAGCTGGATCGGTCAGATCGTCCGCAGGGACATAGACAGCCTGGAAGGAGGTAATGGAACCATCCTTAGTCGAAGTGATGCGCTCCTGGAGAATACCCATTTCAGAAGCGAGGGTCGGCTGATAACCAACAGCACTCGGCGTACGGCCAAGCAGCGCGGAGACTTCGGAACCGGCCTGCGAAAAGCGGAAAACATTATCGACGAAGAGCAAAACATCCTGGTGTTTCTCATCACGGAAGTACTCCGCCATCGCCAGGGCCGTGAGGGCAACACGGAGACGCGCTCCGGGAGGCTCGCTCATCTGACCATAGACTAGACCGACTTTGGAACCCTCTTCTAGGAAGATGAAGTTACCATCGGCATCTTTGACTGGATGACCCTTTTCGTCCTTCTGGACGGCAATGACTCCAGACTCGATCATTTCACCATAGAGATCGTTGCCCTCACGGGTACGCTCACCGACACCAGCAAAGATAGAATATCCGCCGTGGCCCTTGGCGATGTTATTGATGAGCTCCATGATGACGACGGTTTTTCCGACGCCGGCACCACCGAAGGCACCCACCTTACCACCCTTGGTGAAGGGACAGATCAGATCAATGACCTTGATACCCGTTTCCAGAACCTGTGCCTTGGTGTCCTGATCGACAAGGGGAGGAGCACTGCGGTGGATAGGAAGATACTTGTCCGCCTTAACAGGGCCACGCTCATCGCAAGGCTCTCCAAGAACGTTGAAAATACGGCCGAGAACACCTTCACCGACAGGCACCGAAATTGGCTTACCAAGAGAACGAACGGCCATTCCGCGCTTGAGACCCTCAGTCGAGGACATGGCGATAGCACGCACCCAGTTTTCTCCAAGGTGCTGCTGAACCTCTAGGGTGACTTTTGCGGGCTTTCCGTCGAGCGTGTAGTCGACCTCAATGGCGTCATAGATCTTAGGAAGTTTGCCCTCCTTTGTGTTGAACTCGGCATCGATGACCGGGCCGATGATTTGAACGATGGTACCTGTGTTGCTCATGAGCTTTTTTGTTGGGGTTAATGAATTTAGAAAAGGTTTGTTTCGGACTCTCGAGGGCTTATGTTTTTAGCTTTTACGCAAGAGCCATCTGGGCGGTTGTGATTTCGAGAAGTTCGGTGGTGATGCTAGCCTGACGGGCTTTGTTGTACTCAAGAGTGAGATCCTTCACGAGGCTCTTCGCATTATCAGTAGCGCTCTTCATCGCAACCATACGGGCGCTCTGCTCGGAAGCACGGGCATCAAGAATCATCTGGAATACTTCAAAATGGAAATAGTAAGGCAGAACCGAATTGAGGACTTCGTCCGCACCCGGTTCGAACAGAAACTGGGCACTCGTCGCTACCGTTGCCTCACTAGCAACCTGCTCACTAACCGATTGGGATACTCCAGCAGCTTTATCATCCGTTATGGGTAGTAAAGTAACCAGAAGCGGCTTCTGTACCAGTGTGTTAACGAACTTCGGGTAGAGCACCTCGACGCGGTCGACTTCACCGGATAGGAACTTCTCCAAGCAGAATTTGGAAATCGCTTTGGTCTGAAGGAAGGTTGGATTGTCGGGAAGTGTGAAATCAGCAATCATGTTGCGGCCTGTTCTTGCCAAAAAAGAGGCTCCTTTTTTCCCGGAGGCAACGAAGAGAGTCTTCTCCTTATCGAGAAGCATCGCCTCTCTGAGGACGTTGGTATTAAGAGCACCACAGAGCCCTTTGTCCGAGGTGACTAATAGGACCAGCGTCTTCTTCACAGGACGGACCTCCAGTAGTGGATGGAAGTCCTCACTCACTATGTCCCGAAGGGAAACAAGGACCCTGTTGAGAACAAGTGAGTAGGGATGTCCAGCCATGGCAGCCTGCTGAGCCTTGCGCATCTTGGACGCGGCGACCATCTGCATTGCCTTCGTAATCTGGGCAGTGTTCTTGACCGACTTGATACGTCGGCGGATGTCGCGGGTATTAGCCATAAGCTACCGGTGTGCGTTATATGGTTATTTTAGCGGAAAATGACTTTAAACTCTTCCAATGCCGCAGTCAGTTCCTTCTCGATTTCGGCATCAACGGCACCCTTCTTAAGGATGAGTGCAAGGAGGGCCTCCTTGCGGGAGTTTAGGAACTGGGAAAGCTGATCTTGGAAGTCCTTAACCCGATCGACTGCGACTGCATCAAAGTATCCCTTCTGCATGGTCCAGAGGATGGCAACCTGAAGCTCCACGGCAAGCGGGTGATACTGGTGCTGCTTGAAGAGCTCCACGATGCGCCCTCCGCGATCGAGCTGGGCTTTGGTGCGAGCATCCAGATCGCTGCCGAATTGAGAAAAGGCGGCTAGCTCGCGGAACTGTGCAAGATCGCCCTTAAGCTTACCTGCGACCTGCTTCATCGCCTTAATCTGAGCTGCGGAGCCGACACGTGAGACGGAAAGACCCACCGAAATGGCTGGCCGGATACCCTGATAAAAGAGATCGGTCTCCAAGTAAATCTGGCCATCCGTAATCGAGATGACGTTTGTCGGGATGTAGGCCGACACGTCACCAGCCTGGGTCTCGATGATCGGAAGAGCTGTGAGGGATCCGTTGCCGGCCTTCTCACTAAGACGGGCTGAACGCTCGAGCAAACGGCTGTGGAGGTAGAAGACATCACCGGGATAGGCCTCACGTCCCGACGGGCGCTTGAGAAGGAGAGAAATCTGACGATAAGCCACGGCATGCTTAGAGAGATCGTCAAAAACAATCAGGGCATCCATGCCATTATCCATGAACCACTCTCCCATCGCTGCGCCGGCAAAGGGGGCAAGGTACTGGTTCGAAGCACTATCCGATGCGGGTGCAGAAACAATGATCGTGTACTGGAGGGCATTGTGGGAGGAGAGCGTATCCACCACACGTGCAATGTTCGCATTCTTCTGACCAACACCAACATAGATGCTGTAGATAGGACGGAAGGAAGGATCTCCAGAGGCCTCACCCGAGCGGTTGATGTTTGCCTGGTTGATGATCGTATCGATAGCAATCGTAGTCTTACCAGTGGCTCGATCGCCGATGATAAGCTCACGTTGACCGCGACCGATAGGAATCATCGCGTCGATTGACATGATACCGGTGCAGAGAGGCTGACTAACGCTCTGACGCTTGATGATACCGGGAGCAGTCTTTTCGACGGGGTAGAAGGTCTTCGACTGGATAGGTCCCTTCCCATCGATCGGCTGTCCGAGTGAATCGACCACGCGACCGAGAAGCTCTTTGCCGACCGGCACCTCAAGCAGGCGCCCGGTAGACTTCACCTCGTCTCCCTCAGAGATCGACGTGTAGTCACCAAGAACAATAGCTCCGACCTCGGTCTCCTCGAGGTTCAGAGCGAGGCCATAGATCCCACCTGGGAACTCGAGCATCTCGTTAAGCATGACACCACCGAGTCCCTCGATGCGGGCGACACCGTCACCGATCTCGCGGACAGTTCCGACATTCGATTTGGCCGCGGTCGCATTGGAAATACCGCTGATCTTTGCTTCAAGTTCTTGCAGGAGGTTGCTCATGGTTTGTTGGTGTTAAAGTTGGGTGATGAAAAGGTTAAAGGGGATTTAAATGCGATTAGGAATTCAGAGATGCGAGACGGGAAAGCACGGAAGCATCCCAGACTTCACTTCCAAGACGGATGCGTGAACCACCGATCAATGATGGATCAACTTTGACTTCGACCGTAACAGTTCCGCCATCGCGTGCCTTGAGGGACTTTAAGATTGAATCACGGGTTCCCTCATCAAGGGTCGCGGCACTTTCGATCATAGCATGATGTTTGGCTGTCTCGAGACGGATCAGGCGCACAAACTCCCTGAGGATCTGAATGGAATGACGCGGAGCAGCCTTCACCACGAGATCAGCGATGGAAAGTGCCTTGGCACTATCAGGGCGACCGGAGTCATCGAGTGACGACTCGAAGAGTTCCCTGGCCTTAAGTTTGGCATCCTTGGGGATCTGCATCGTGGTTGGTATGTTGAGAGTTTCTAGTAAAGCGGATCAAGATTCCCTTAGGAAGCGAGTTCCTTCGAGGCTTCCTCGCTGAGGCGCTTCTGATCTTCGGGTGAGAGAACCTTGCCTGCCACCTGGGCCGTGGTCTTGACGACAAGAGAAACCATCTCGCGCCTTACTTCGTCGACCATGCGGTTGCGCTCGGAAGCAATCTCGTGACGTGCACGCTCCACAATAGCGGCTGATTCCTTGACGGCCTTTTCCATCTCGCGTTGGGAAAATGCTTCGTTGTTCTTACGGGACTCATCAATCATCACCTGAGCATCATCATTGGCTTTACGGAGAATCTCCTGATACCGGAGTTCCGCTTCGGCCAACTGCTTCTTGATCTTCTCAGCATTGAGCTGCCCCTCCTCGATACGCTTGCGACGTTCTTCAAGAACCTTCAGCAAAGGAGCGAATGCAAAGCGGTTCAGGACAAAGTAAACGATGAGGAAAAGAATCAACTGGGCAATAAAGTGCGGCCAATCAACTCCGAATTGTTTTAAAATTTCCATCTTCCGTTAGATTCTCCCGATAATGTTTTTTGTTTTGTTAAAAGGGTTGAGCGATGCCCCGGTTACGGGGCACCACCCAAGTAGGATTACTTGCCCTGGAACGCGAAGATCAGACCGAAGATCGCGATGGCCTCGGCCAGAGCGATGGTCAGAATGCCGATCATGAGCACCTTGGGAAGGGTAGCAGGATTACGACCGATCGCCTCGACCATGCGAGCTCCGATCAGACCGATGCCGATAGCGGATCCAGCTCCGGCAACACCGAGGGTGAAACTACCTGTGATCGTATTGGCCGAAGTCAGGGCCTCTGCAAGAATGTTGATAAGCATGTGATGTGTTGGTTTGTGGTTGTGTTGTTTCCGGCAACCGTCCACGTCTCGCATGGTCCCGGCTACCAAAAGTCTTGGAAAGATAAGCTTAGTGTTCCTCGTGCGCTGTCGAGAGTTGGAGGTACACAAGAATCAGGAGAGTAAAGACCATTGCCTGGAGAAATCCGATAAGCAATTCAAGGAAGTAGAAAGGAATGGGGACGATGCAACTGAGGACCGAGGAGAGCCAATTTGGGAAATGGAAAATCTGGCCGATATTTATCATTGTCGCGAGCATGTTCTCACCGGCAAAGATATTGCCATAGAGTCGAAGTGAGAGAGAGACGGGGCGAACCAGAATGGAAACAACCTCCAACACACCCACAAAGAGGAAGAGCGGCACTAGGAGAAAAAGGATCGGGCCAGACATACCACCCTTCACACCGAAGAGCTCTTTAATGAAGGCAACCGGTCCAGTGACCTGCATCGTCCAGTAAAACCAGAGAACCATCGACACCGTCGCCATGGCAATGGTCATGTTCATGTCTGCAGTCCCAGGGCGAAGAAGAGGTATGAATTTATCTCCCTCATGCCAACCGATCGAACCAACGCCTGGCAGCAAACCGAACCAGTTCGAGATCAGGATGAAAATGAAGAGCGTTCCAAGTAGGCCGAAAGACTTCCGTGTCATCTTGTCTCCAAGAATCCCCTCTACTGCGCCGTAAAAACCCTCAACGACCGCCTCGAGAAAATTTTGACCCGCACCCGGTATGACTTCGATCTTGCGGGTGCAGGAGCGAACGATCCACATGATCACCCCAAGCACGATCGCCGTGACGAGGATCGAATTGGTGAACCAGGCCAGAAAAGAATGAGTTAAGAACTCAGGCGTCTCCGCGGAAAGTTCCGCGCTGGCAATCGGGAGAAGTGAAAAGACCATGTATCGAGGTTAGCGAAAGAAAAAAGAGATTCGAATAACAATCAACCAAGTCCCATCTGGCAAGTGCTTTTTGGGAGCTTGTGAAATTTTTCACAAGTAAGTCAGAAAATCTTAGGAGTGAGTCGATCCGGATTTCAGAAACTTTTCCAATTTCGGATCCGCCCTGTACTCATCGAAGGCAGCATCCTTCATGAGCTCATTGAATACGCGAGGGGGATAATACTCCCTTGCTCGTTCGAGGAAAAAAACGGCATCGGATCCCGATTTGTTCTGCAGGGAACTGAGGGCTGCCCCCATCGCCTGCTCTCCGGACATCGAGGTGATAATCGCAAGCGAAGGAACCTCTTTTGCAGGTTGATCCTGGAGTTTCGTCAGAATCTCCTTCGCGGAAAGAAGAGAGAAATTGCTGTCAAGGTCTGCACGGATCACTGCCTTATGCAGGAGGTCAGCGGCGGTCCGATAACTTCCCCTCTGTCGATGAATCTCAGCCCACTTGCGGTAAATTGAGGAAGTCGTCGGATGAGTCGATGCATAACGACGCAGCTCAGATTCGGCCGTCACGAGAGGATCCGTCATTCGTCCAGCATTAATTCCCCTCTGATCCTTGTTTTTATCGGATTCTTCAAGAGTGATGAGAGCCATCAGAACACGTGCCTCGTCATCCATTTCATTCTTGGAAATGGCATGCCCCAAGGATTCCTTGGCGAGAGTCACTTCTCCGGCTTGGAGCGCGGCATTACCTACCAGAAAATCGATACCCGGGAGCGTAGCCTGGGCCTCCTGGACTTTTTGAAATTGCAGAAAAGCTTTACGGGAATCTCCGCCACTGAGTTCAGCAAAACCGGAATCCACCAAGGCATCTGATTTTTCCGAAGGGAGAACCTCTTCGTATTTCGGAGCTGACACATCGGTCTTGGCCGAAGTTGATGATTTTTTTCCGAACCAATAACCGCCGAAGGATGCTAATCCGAGAATTAGGATAAAGCAGCTAATCACCATGAAGCGCTCGGCATCGAAACGCTTCGAAGACCTTCCCTTACCTCTAGACCGACCTCTGTCACGGGGAGCAGTCTTCGCAGAGCGACCTTTTCGGGAATTGCTATCTGAACGACGACGGCGACTAGGCTTAAGTTCCACTTGGGATAACTCCGAAGCGGTTTCCTCACGATGTGTTCCATCCGTCATCAACTCATCACTGGATTCTTCCGACGGTTCAGGGTTGTTCATGCGTAATGGGAAAGAGATTTTGGTCTTGTAAAACCGACCGAAGAATTAAAAGACAAAAGATCCACCGAGTGCGATTTTTTTGTTTCCGGTTTGCGGACAATGACAAGTCCTAGTAGTGAATAGATGCTTCTGAACAGCTTGTCCAAGTAGACGCCGAACGGATCAAACCAACAACAATTCATCACCACCTCATCATGAGCAGTATCCCAAAAGTTTTTGTCGCAGACCCGGTTTCCCAACGTGGAGTGGAAGCCCTTGCAGAAGGAGGTGTCATCGAGGTCGTGGTGAAAACGGGCCTCAAAGAAGAGGAACTTATCGCGATCATCCCCGAGTTCCATGGATTGGTGGTCCGGAGCCAGACCAAGGTCACGCCGGCGGTTTTCGCAGCCGCCAAAAACCTTAAGGTTGTCGGTCGCGCCGGTGTCGGCATCGATAATGTGGACGTGGAAGCCGCAACCAAGCACGGCGTTGTTGTCATGAATGCCCCCGGCGGCAACACGATCTCCACGGCCGAACACGCCTTCTCACTCATGCTGGCGACCGCCCGCTTCATTCCCCAGGCTGATGCCAGCATGAAGGCAGGCAAGTGGGACCGCAAAAAGTTCGAGGGTGTCGAACTTCACGGCAAGACACTCGCTATCCTCGGCATGGGCCGTATCGGCACCGAGGTAGCCCGCAGGGCGATCGCCTTCGGCATGAAAGTTCTCGCCTACGATCCCTACATCTCTGCCAGCAAGGCGAAGTCCCTGCAGGTCGAGGTAGTAGACAAGGTGGACGACATTCTTCCGCAAGCAGACTTCATCACCGTCCACATGCCTCTGACCGAAGAGACAAAACACATGATCGGTCGCAAGCAGCTCCCCCTCCTCAAGAAAGGCGTCCGCATTGTCAATTGCGCCCGCGGCGGACTGATTGACGAGGATGTCCTCGCCGAGGGACTCAAGAGCGGCCATATCGGCGGCGCGGCCCTCGATGTCTTCGAGGTTGAGCCTGTTCCTGCGGAATGGCCTTACCGCGATGTTCCGAATCTCGTGCTCACCCCTCACCTCGGCGCCTCCACGGCAGAGGCACAGGAACTCGTGGGCATCGAGATTGCCGAAGCTGTCCGAGCAACCCTCCTCCAGGGTGAGATCCGCAACTCCGTCAACATGCCGAACATCGACGCCAAGACCATTTCCATTCTCGGTCCCTGGATCGAATTGGGCGGCAAACTCGGGCTCTTCCTAGCGCAGATCGCACCCAAGCGCGCCGAGAAGCTTGCCATCCGATTCAGCGGTCGCTTCGTCGAGCAGGATCTGACAGCGGTCACCCGTGCACTCATCACCGGATTCCTTCGTTATACCCATGGCAACGATGTCAATCCCGTCAATGCCCCCGCCATTCTCGCAAACCTGGGACTTGAAGTCATCGAAACACGCCAGAGTGAGGCGGGGGAATTCACCGATCTCATCGAGGCCTCCATCACCCATGATGGCGTTACGGCATCCGTCGGCGGCACGCTTTACGGATCCAAGCCGCGCATCGTCACGATCAACGGCCGCTTTGTTGAGGGAGTGCCCTCGGGCATTATCCTCCTTCTCGAAAACCGTGATCGCCCGGGCATCGTCGGCCATCTTGGAACGCTCCTCGGCCAGAACAGCGTTAATATCGCCAGCATGTCTCTAAGCCGCAATGAAGTCGGAGGCCAGGCACTGACGCTGCTCAATCTCGACTCTGCACCGGACGAGGCTCTACTTGCCAAGGTGACATCTGACGCTGACATCTCGACCGCCAAGGTCATCCGTCTGTAAGCAGTATTCCCCGGCACCATGCCCGAATCGCCCGCCCTGATTCTCGCCGGAGATCTGGGCGGGACCAATTTCCGTGTGGCCGTCTTCCGCAACGACGCGCAGATGACCCGCCTACATTTTGCAAAATTTCGTAGCGCTGACCACTCTTCCCTCGAGGAAATGGTCGGTCTTTTTCTCAAGGATCTCAAACTGGAATCCCTACTCAGGACAGCGTGCTTCGGCGTGCCGGGGCCAAATATCGCTGGCGTCGTCACGGCAAGTAACCTTGGCTGGAAAATCGAGATCAATGCACTTCCTAAGCTCATCGGCATACCACGAGTTGAAGTGTTAAACGATCTGGAATCGACGGCCTATGGACTTGCGGCACTGCGTCAAACCGACCTTGCTCCACTCCAGGCTGGTTCCGGTTCTCATGCAGGAAACCAGTGCGTCATCGCGCCAGGAACCGGACTCGGTGAGGCAGGTCTCTTCTGGGACGGCACCCGCCATACACCCTGGGCCAGCGAAGGAGGCCATGCGGACTTCGCACCCTCCGATGATCTCCAGCACGACCTGCTCAACTTCCTTCGGAGCGAATACGGTAGCGTCAGCTTCGAGCGGGTGGTTTCGGGCATGGGAATCGCCAACATCTACCGCTTTCTCCGCGACACGGGTCGAGGTGTCGAAAACACCTCTGTCGCCCGGGAGATCATGGAGCACGATGCCGCAGCGGTCATCGACAAGCATGCAGCGGATGGATCGTGCCCACTCTGCATCTCAACTATGGATCTTTTTGTCAGGACGCTAGGCGCCGAGGCTTCCAATCTTGCACTCAAGACCATGGCCACAGGCGGAGTCTTCCTCGGAGGAGGTATCCCTCCGAAGATCCTGCCTCTTCTCCGGCGTCCGCTCTTCTTGGAAAGCTTTCTAAACAAAGGGCGACTCAGGCCACTTCTGGAAACGATGTCGATTAATGTCGTCCTGAATGACGAAACCGCACTTCTGGGCTCCGCAAGGAACGCACTACGGATGCTGGAACGCTAGTTTTTTAGTCAACTCCCGGTGTTATCGAAGCACCGGCAAGAGGGATTCCGCAGCTTTCTGAATCAGGCTGGAAACAGGGAGTTCGGGATGCGATAGCACCAACGGGACACCGCTGTCAGAGGCGATCCTCAGTTCGGGGTCTAGGGGAAGCGAGCCGAGAAATGGAACCCCTAGCCGCGTTGCCTCTCCGACACCACCGCCGCACCCGAAAATCTCGTGCCGTGTCGTGTCACCCGGCGCCACGAAATAGGCCATGTTTTCAAGAATGCCCAGGATCGGGACATTCGTTTTCTGAAACATTGAGACCGCCTTGCGCGCATCAATCACCGCGACTTCCTGCGGCGTTGTGACAATCACAGCACCAGTCAGAGGTATCGTCTGGACAATGGTCAACTGGATATCACCTGTTCCCGGGGGGAGATCGAGAATGAGAACATCGAGTTCTCCCCAAGCGACATTCCTCAGGAACTGCTGTGTGTACCGCGTCACCATAGGACCTCTCAGAACTGCAGGAGAATCATGCTCAAGCAGAAGGCCCATCGACATGATCTTCATTCCATGATGTTCCGGAGGAATGATCATTCCCTGTTCGTCGGCAGATGGACGCTTAGTGGCACCGCACATGAGCGCGACGCTCGGGCCATAGAGATCGCAGTCACAGAGCCCGACCTTGAGCCCGCTGGATGCCAAAGCGGCTGCGAGATTCACTGAGAGGGTCGATTTGCCGACCCCTCCTTTTCCACTGGCTACCGCAATCACATGACGGATCCCAGGAATAGGTATGGAACCAGGCCTCTGCCCGGGCGATTGGACCGGCGCTTGTACATCGAGCAGAACCTTCGAGGAAATCCCTGGAAACGAAGCGCTGAGCGCTTGAGTCACTCTGTTTCTCAACTCCGAAGCCACGCCGGTGTCATTCGTGGAGAGAACCATCTGGATAATCAGCTCATCCCCCACAGTGATCCCCCTCACCACGCCGAAAGAAACGATATCACGTGTGAAACCTGGATAAGGGATGGTGGAAAGGATTTTCCTGACCGCCTGCTCGGTGATGGATGATTGCGTCATATCTTCAAGATTTATCAGTTTTTTCTCAGATGGCTCGGTAAAATCCCTAGTTGCTCCCGGTACTTCGCAATAGTTCTGCGGGCGACCTTCAATCCCCTCGCTTCCAATTCTATCGCGATTTCCTGATCACTCAGCGTGGCGCGAGAGGATTCCTTGTCGACCATGTCGCGAATTGCCCCCTTCACCATCTCATTACTAACTGCCGTGCCATCGGAGTTCTGAAATCCGGGGGTGAAGAAATATCTCATCTCAAGCAGACCCTGGGGCGTATCCATATATTTTCCAGAGACTGCACGGCTGACCGTGGTGACATGGAGACCCACAGCATCAGCTATCTGAGCCATAATAAGGGGCTTGAGGGCAGAGGCCCCTCTGCGGAAAAACTCCTCCTGTCGAGAAACGATCTGGTTCCCGATAGCAAGTAGGGTCTGCTGACGCTGCTGGAGACTGCGTAGAAAAAACCGCGCTCCCTTGATCTTCTCGCGAAGGTATAGCAGCAATTCCTCGTTCTGCCCGCGTTCCGCAAGCAGCTCCTTGTAATCGTTGCTGATCTTAAGGCGCGGAAGTTCATCCTCGTTTAAACGAACCGAAAAACTCTCTTCTTCCGTTTCACTATTCTTTTGCAGAATGACAATCAGGTCGGGAATAACTCCCTGCTCATCGGCCGATGCAAAGGGACGCCCGGGCTTTGGTTCCAGCGTTGCGATATGTCGTGCGGCTGCTGTGACATCAGCCACGGAGACACGGAGATCACGGGCGATCTCTTCATAACGGTGACGGGCCAACTGGGGAAGATGGTGGCTGAGTATCCGGGCGGCAAGCCCATTACCCTCACTCCGTCTCGAGAGCTGGAGAATAAGGCAATCCGCGAGATCCGAGGCCGCCACTCCCGGAGGCTCGAATTCACGGACTTTTCTCAACACGGCCTCCATGGATGCTTCGGGAACTTCTGCCGCTAAAGCCAGATCCGAAACGGTCATTCTCAGATAGCCATCCTCATCCAGGCTTCCGGCAATCAGTTCGACAAGTCGCAGTTCTTCGGGGGGGAAACCCGCCGCCTGATCAATCATCAGGTTCCTGAGCGTCGGCCTTGAGACTTGCGATTCAAAAAGAAATCTCCGGCGTTCCTCATCTTCCGCAGAATAGGCAGATCGGGCTGAAGCCTGCGGCAGGTAGTCGCGCCACTCGTCCTGTAGTGAATATTCGTTATCGCCAACTCCTCTATTTTTCTCGTCTTCAATTATGCTATAAGGATCCTCTCCTGTATCAGAGGTTCCTCCGAGAAGCTCTTCTTCTTCC
>Ga0209084_1001280_pt1 | contig 21561 bp, 21 predicted proteins | sample C_130820_MF_Meta_FD_187309 | JGI IMG/M metagenome (GOLD analysis project Ga0209084, IMG submission 187309) | Freshwater microbial communities from Lake Croche, Canada to study carbon cycling - C_130820_MF_MetaG (SPAdes) (version 2) | ecosystem: Environmental > Aquatic > Freshwater > Lake...
GGGACGACGACCCCAACTTAAAGCTAGCCATAAGTTTTCCTATATGCCATAACAGGTAAATCCAGCAGATCATGCGAACTTATGCGTCCAACAGGTGGTAAAATCGTAGGCAAATCCGAGCTATCGGGTATTTTGGGGGTAGGGCCAAAATCCATTGTGATTTGGCAAGGGGAAGGTCTGCCCTTCAAGATAGCTGAGAACGGTAAATCAAATGAATACAACACAGCGGAGGTGATACGCTGGATGATTAAACGTGAGCAGGCGGCGGCGGGGTCATTCAACCTGAGTGACGAGCGTGCTAACTTGGCTCGTGAGCAGGCAGAGAACGCACGGCTGAAGAATGAGGAGCGCAAGGGCAACCTGCTGCCGTTGGACTTGGTGGTTACGGCTGTGCAGAAGGCAGCGGTGGCGATACGGCAGAAGATCGTGAACGCACCGTTGAGTGTGGATGACAAATCTAAGCTACTTGAGGAGATTCATGCGCTAGGCAGCATACGCATGGAAGACATCAAGGACGCAGAATTTACGGATGACGAAGAAGACCCAATTACCGAAACCCCAACTCCAGCCAGTTGAGAAGTTGTGGCGGGCGATCTTTGATGCTATCCCGCCATTACCCAAGCAAAGGCCGAGCGAATGGGCTAACCAGTACCGTGTGCTGTCGCGTGATGCGGCTGCTGAGTCTGGCAAGTTCAGGTGCTTGCCGTATCAGAAGGAATTGATGGATGCACCGTTGGAGCCTGATGTATCTGAGACGGTAATGATGTTGGCAGCGCAAACTGGTAAGAGTGAAACACTTAACTGCCTTATTGGTTTCTTTACGCACGCTGACCCATCACCTATGTTGTTGGTGCAGCCTACGGTTGAGTTGTATGAGGCATACAGCAAAGAGCGCATTGCACCAATGATTCGTGATACGCCTGTGTTGCGGAAGCTGGTGAAGGATGCCAGAAGCCGCAATAGTGGCAATACAACGGCTTTTAAGCAGTTCCCCGGCGGAAGCCTAGCCATGACAGGGGCAAACGCTCCTGCGGGCCTTGCAGGGCGTCCTAGACGTGTTGTGATGCAGGACGAGATTGACCGTTACCCAGCAAGTGCAGGTAGCGAAGGCGACCCTTGTGCGTTGGCTGACAAGCGTGCTGAGAGCTTTCCCAATGCGGTGAAGGTAAAAACCAGCACGCCTACGGTAAAAGGGATCAGCAAGATTGAGAAACTGTACGACAACTCGGATAAACGGCACTGGATGGTTAAGTGTCCTAAATGTGCATTTGAGCACACGTTGTTGTGGAGTCAGGTGAAATGGCCTGAGAATGAGCCAGACAAAGCGTATCTGGAGTGCCCAGCCTGCAAAGCGCACCTGAACGACGTTGACCGCATTGGCATGATTAAGAAAGGCAGGTGGGTCGCTACACGTCCATTTGCTGGGGTGCGTGGGTATTGGCTAAACGGCATGAATACGCTCTTTAGGCAGCACAAGGGCTACAAGAACAGGTTGCACGAGTTTGCAATGGAGTTCTTGAAAGCAAAAGATGGTGGTGGTCAAACCATGCGGGTTTGGATAAACACCTTCCTTGCAGAAACCTTTGAAGAAGATGCTACCAAAATTGACGCTAAATCATTGGAAGACCGTGGGGAAGAATACACACCCTACACAATTCCAGAAGGAGTGCTTACGCTTGTGGCAGCAGCAGACGTTCAAAGAAACCGCATCGAGTGCGAAGTTAAAGGTTTCGGCAAAGACGAAGAATCGTGGGGCATCAAACGTGTCGTACTCGATGGCGACACTGAATTAGACGATGTTTGGAACCGATTAGATTTACTGTTGCTGGAAGACTTTACTCGTGAGGATGGTGTACCCCTTAAGATACAACGTGCCTTTATCGACATGGGGTATAAGGACAAGCGAGTGTTGTCATTCTGTGCCCCACGCATTGGTCGTGGTGTGTATCCGTGCAAAGGTATCAATCGGGTGGGTACTAACATTCCGGCCATACTTCCAGCCAAACCTAGCCGCAACAACCGAGCACGCATTCCGCATTGGAATATCGGTGTGACGGTTGCAAAATCGGCATTACATGACAGAATTGCTCTGCCAACCCCCGGTGCCCGAGCCATGCACTTCGCAGCACCAGAGTACGGCTATGATGCCGATTACTTTGCACAGTTCGCATCTGAAAAACGCTTTCTCAAGTATAGCTACGGTCAACCGTACTACATATTTGAAAAAGAGAACAACAGTGTACGCAACGAAGCGTTGGACTTGAATGTGTACGCACTTGCAGCGGTACACAGTTTGTTTCCTATCGCATGGCAGCGATTGGCTGATAATTTGAAGAAACAAGCTCCTCGTGAGCCTGTGATACCCAAACATACCCCCGAGGAAGTAAAACAGCTTAAAAACGAAGGAAACCACCCTATTGAGCCATTGCAGCCACCTGTTACACCACCTCAACAACCTGAACGTGATTTTGCTGCAATTGAACGTAGCCGACAAGCAAAGGTAGCAAGGAGAACAGGTAGAGGTGGGTTTGTAAGCAAATGGCGTATGTAATGTGGCTTGATTTCCCCATCAGATTACAGAATATGCAGTGAAATACCACCTTGAGCGCAACAATCCCAACTCTATTACGCGAACCTCAGACGATTGCAGCGGGCGATAATGTCTCGTGGATTCGACAGATTGACGACTATCCAGCAACGGTCTGGACGTTGCATTATGTCATTCGCTCTACAAAAAACATTTACAAGTTTGATGCTGTGCAAGCGTCGGCTAGTGATGTGTTATTTCAGGTTACACTATCTACTGCTATTACTGCTACATGGGAACCTGCCTTATATTCCATCGGGGCGTATGTCACGAGCGGTACTCAACAGTTTCAGATACATACTTTCTTTCAACAGCTAGAGGTTACAGCCAACCTTGCAGCAACTCCTAATGGTTCAGACCCTCGCTCTTTTGCTAGCAAGATGTTAGTGGAGATCGAGACGACCATTGCAAAACTTACCTCCAAGAGTGTTACCACCGCGCAAGTAAACGGTCAGGCTTACACTCTGGCAAACTTATCAGAGCTTTGGAAAATGCGTGAACGCTTTGCATCTGAAGTTCGTCGTGAAGAAGCTAAGGCTCGCCTCAATGCAGGTCTTGGTGGCTCCAACAAAATTGGTATTCGTTTCCGTCCGCTCAACATTCGTGCCTACCCTTGGCAGCAGCGTGTACCGTGGCAGTAACCTCCTGAACTATGGCTTCCAACATTCCTTTTCTTCAGCGCATCACCGCTGGACTGAAAGCAGGTAAATATGCTTTTAGCGGACAACAGAAACCGATGCACAAAATCATCGGTAAACGTTCTTACGCTGGTGCTGAATGGAACCGTCTTACTGAAGATTTCCTAGCACCACTCACCACTGGTGACGCCGAATTAAAGACACGCCTACGCACCTTACGGGGTCGTGCCCGTGAGCTGGAAAGAAATGAACCCTACACCCGCCGATTCCTCTCTCGGCTGGAAGACAACATTTACGACCACCACGGTATAATTTTCAATTCAATGGCTGGTGAATGGCGCATGAATGCGCTTAAAAAGCTAGAGTTTAACGTAGATGCCAATGATGCGAAGATTATTGAGAATGCGTACATGGAGTGGAAGAAAAACCCATTTGTAACGGGTGACATGACTCTTAATGAAGGTGGTCGTCTTGCGCTACGTTCTACTGCCCGTGATGGTGATATACTTGTTAAGTGGGTTGTTGACCCAAAGATCAACAAATTCGGTTTTGCCCTACAACTATTTGAAGGCGACATCATAGATGATTACCGCAATGAGCTGACACGTCAGCCCGGTGGTCAGGTGGATGTGCAAGTGCGTATGGGCGTCGAGGTAGATCGTTACTTCAAATCTACTGCCTATTACATCCTCAAAGAATACCCCGGCGACCAGCAATGGTGGCACGCAGAGGGTTATTGGTCTGAACGCATGGATGCCTCTGGATTCCTCCATCCATTCCGTCGTACCCGCATTACCCAAGTGCGTGATACAACGTGGTTGTGTGGTATCATGCGCGACCTTAAGATGCTCGATGGCTACGATGAAGCAGCCATTGTTGCAGCTCGTACTGGTGCTGCCAAGATGGGCTTTATTACTCGTGCCTATAATGACCCCGGCCCAGCGTATGAAGGGCAAGAAATTAACGAGGGTGATAAGAGCATGGATGCCGAACCCGGCTTAATTGAGGACTTGAGCCAGACGCCGGGGTTGGACTTTAAGACCTACGATCCAGCCTACCCCCATGAACAGTATGGTGAGTTCGTCAAAACGCGCTTACGTCGAATTGGCGCAGGTCTAGATATGAGCTATTACGCCATCGCCAACGATCTTACTGAGGTAAACTTCAGTTCTATTCGTGCAGGCTTGCTTGAAGACCGTGAGCATTTCAAAGCACTACAAACATGGTGGATTGATAAGTTTGAAGCCCCCATATTCTTAAAATGGCTGGAAATCGGATTACTCAATGGAAGCATCAAAGACCCGTACACTGGTAAAGCGTTGCCGTTTACCAAACTTGCCAAGTTCCAACACCACAAGTTCCGTCCCCGTCGCTGGTCGTGGGTTGATCCACAAAAGGATGTCGCTGCTTCTGTCGAAGCTATCAACAACCGTATCAAATCTCGTACCTCGGTGGTTGAAGAAACCAGCCAAGAAACCTTTGAAGAAATCATGCAAGAACAAAGCATGGAGCAAAAGCTCGCTGACCAAGCGGGTGTTGTTTTGCCTGACCCTAATCCTAACTTCCCCTCACCACGACCCGGTGAAGATAAAGCCTCTACCAAAAAAACCAAAGAGGAAGCCAACTAAGCCTATATAATACATCTTGACCGTATATTAAAAAAAACGGACATATTACTTAACAAATTACCCTATATGGATAAAAAACCAATTGATCTAAGCGACAACCGCTTAAAAGCCATGTCCCGCGAGTTCAGCGTTGAACGTGGGTCGATGGATGCTGATAAGCGTACTGTTGAACTATCTTTTGCTTCTGAAGCTCCAGTAGAACGCTTCTTTGGTAATGAAATCTTGGAGTGCACCGACAAGGCGTGTGACCTATCTCGCCTTCGTCAACAAGCTCCTCTCCTCCTTAACCACGACTCAGAAGATCAAATCGGCGTCGTGGAAAGCTGCCAAATCAAAGGCGGCAAAGCTCGTGCGGTTGTACGGTTCTCCAAGAATCGCTCCAAGCATGGCTTAGATATCTTTCAGGACGTGCAAGACGGTATCCGTAGCTTGGTAAGTGTAGGCTACCGTGTGAAGAATATGGTACTCGCGGAAAAAAACACCGATGCTGGGGACAGCTACCGTGTTGACTCGTGGGAACCGTATGAAATTAGCCTCGTCAGCATCCCAGCCGACTCCTCCGTTGGCGTGGGTCGTTCCCAACCACAACCTTTAGAGAAACCAAAAACTATTATGTCCGCTGAAACCATTCCTGTCGCTCCAGCCGTTACGGTTGCAGAGCGTGCTCCTGCTCCCTCCAACTCCAGCCTCAATCGTAAAGATGAGGTTGCCAATATCCGCGCTATCGGTGAGAACTTCAAAGTTCCATCCGAGCGTGTTATGGACGCCATCGTGAATGGCGAATCCCTCGATAGCTTCCGCAAATTCGTTGTGGAAGATCACCTTAAGGCTTCCGCTGTCAGCCAGCCCGCTGTCATCGGCATGAACAAAAAAGAAAAGCGTCGGTACAGCCTGACCCGCGCTATCAACCTTCTGTCCCAAAACCGTCCCCTCGATGGTCTGGAAAAAGAAGCCTCTGACGCTGCTGCTAAACAGTACCGTCGTGAAGCCCATGCTGGTGGCTTTATCATGCCACATGACATGGCTGAGTACGCTGACCCAGAGATGACGGCAGCTATGCTTCGCGTTTCGCCAAGCCTAGCCAATAGCCGTTACGGTCAAAACCTCCAACGTCAGCTCCAGACCAATAACTTCGCCCAAGCGGGTGCTCTTATTGCGACGGACTTCCTTGGTGGTTCTTTCATCGAGCTGCTCCGTAACCGCACCCTCCTCACCCAACTCGGCGTTGGTACGATGAGCGGTCTGGTTGGCAACATCGCAATCCCACGTCAGTCCGGTGCGGCTACCGCTTACTGGCTGGCTGAAGGTGACGCTGTTACCGATAGCAAACAAGCGTTTGCACAGCTCGCTGCCACCCCACGTCGTCTTGCTGCTCGTACCGCTTACAGCAAGCAATTGCTGGCCCAAGCGTCCCTTGATGCAGAAGCCCTCGTGCGTGATGACCATGTTCGCATTATCGCTATCGCCAAAGATTTGGCTGGTATCCAAGGTACGGGTGGCTCGCAGCCCCTCGGCATCCTCAATGGGCCTACCACCGATTCTACGGGCGGCGGCAACAACATCACCAGCGTTACTTTCGGCACCAGCCCAACTTGGGCTAACGTCGTTAAGTTTGAACAGCAGATTCAGTCTGCGAACGCTGACCTTGGCACGATGCAATGGCTCACGAACCCAACGGTTCGCGCCAAGTGGAAGACCACCGTCAAAGTTCCAAATTACCCAGTGTTCCTCTCGGGTGATGACAACATGACCAACGGTTATCCCGTCAACATCACGAACCAAATTGCTTCGACTGGTGGCAACGCCAACAAAGCGATCTTCGGTGCGTGGGGCCAAGCGATGTTCTTCGACTGGGCTGGCTACGATGTCGTTGTTGACCCATACACCCAAGCGGCGAACAACCAAGTTGTCGTTACCGTCAACTTGTTCACCGATTTCGGTGTCCGTCACTGGCCCTCGTTCTGTGTTTCCACGGATTCGGCTGCTCAGTAATCCGAACCAACCAACCCTTAACTAAAGGAATAAATTACCATGATCTACGACATCCCGAATTACGTCACGCCAATCGCTGCCCTCCCTGTGGCAGCGGTTTCCACCACCGCGAACGGCACCCCATACGATATGAACGGTTATATCGGCAAAGTGCTATTCCGTGTGGACGCAGGCAACGCTACCGCTGGCAGCAGCCCCACCCTTGACCTCGTGTTCAAGCAATCGTCGGACAACTCCAACTGGAGCAATGCCAACGTCGCTTTCACGCAGATCACGGGTGCTACCGCGCAGGTCGTCTCCATCGACACCCGCGCTGTTGCTCGCTATGGTCGCATTGACCGTGTTATCGGTGGCACGAGTTCCCCCTCGTTCCCCGTGTCTGTTGTTGGCTTTAGCCAGCAGCAATACAAACCAGCCTAATTTCCCTTAGGTCTGTTTTATAGTAAAAGCCCCATCCGTTAATTCGGGTGGGGTTTTCTTTTTGTTGGGTTTTGTACTTGCACGTTTTTGTTGGGTTATTCATCGGTATGTAATCCGCATGAAAAAGAAGAAAACTGTGCCATCACGCTTTGCCAAAGCTGGCAGTGTGCGATCACGAGCAAAGGCAGCAGCAGCACGTCGTAACGGCAAGCTGGGTGGTCGTCCTCCAAAGTATTTGTAACATTATGAACCAAGACCTACTAAAAGATTACCAAGAACGTATGGCTTGTCGTAACGGTACGCACAAAGACATCAACGAACACCTCAGCACATTGTCAGGCTATGCCTATCTGTGCAGTTCTATCGTGGAATTTGGCACTAGGACTGGTAACAGTACCGTTGCCTTCCTACATGGCCTAGAATCGAACGGAGGAGGGGTTCTACACAGCTTTGACATCAACGATACACCCTACACCCCACCACAGAACCTTAAAAGCACTTGGAACTTTACCAAAGCTGACACTAGGACGCTTCAGGACATACCCCAATGCGATTTGTTGTTTATCGACACCCTGCACACGGCTGACCAAGTGCGAGCTGAGTTAAAATATGCCCACAGGGTAAATCATTTTATCTTTTTGCATGATACCGTTACTTTTGGTGACAACGGGGAAAACGGTCAGACGGGTATCACTCGTGCCATTTACGATTTTCTTTCCAATAACGACCAATGGCAGGTGATGAAACATTGGGACAGAAACAACGGCTTGCTTGGTCTTAGCCGTATTTTAAAACGCACATGACCGATATCCCTCCATACACAAATCATTCAGGTTTAGGCTGGGGCACTTACACCAGCCTACGCAAAGCACCTGAAGGTTTTGATTGGGTGCAGTCAGGCAACGATTGGTTGTACCTGCGCGATTACCACGGGCGTTTTTTCTACGTTAATTTTGAACAGAAAGATTCTTTGCTGCTTATACTTCGTGAAAAAGCGACCATTTGGGATTGGATTTGCACGATGGGTCGCTTGAAGCCCGGTCAATACTTTGCCGATTACAGCCTAACCTTTTTTATCCCTAACGATTCACGTCGTAACATTTTCCAGCCAACAAAACAAACATGAACACCGCTATCATCCTGTCAGGCCAAATGCGTACATTTGCACGCTGTTACCCATCGCAAAAGTGGGCAGTGTACCGTAAACTCGATAATCCGCATTTCTTTGTGTCATGCGCTGATGACGAACAAGCTGAGTCAGCAGAACTGTTGAAGAAAGACTGGGCTAACGTACACATCGAGAAAGTTACGCCACCAGAGCTAACCTTGCCTGACAAATTGTTTACGGAGCACGCACCGTACAGCATTACGCCAACAAAGACTCCCGGTGTATCACCGCTGCAAGGCATAATGCGCCAACTCTGGCACCTTAGTCGTGCATGGAAGTTTACCAATGAACTTACGGGTGATTTGGAATCATTTGATACGGTGATTCGTTGCCGTCCTGACCTGCATTTCCACAAGTTTAAGTTTGATATGCCCGTGTATGAAGATGACGCATATACGCCTTGGTGGGGCACCTACGGTGGCGTTAATGACCGTTTTGCTGTGCTTGGTGTCAAAGCAGCTAAGGCTTACTTTGAAACCTACGAGAATGTGCCCGCACTACTTGTTGCGGGTTGCTCGTTTCACCCTGAGAGTCTGGTGGCGGCATCCTTGGAAAAAGGTGGCTTCCACATTGAAGACAACCTTACCGCTGAATTTGGGATGTTCCGCATGAGCGGTGAATTGCAACACATGGAAATCATCCCCGGTGAAATCGCCCGCTATGCTGCAACCTACGGTAAATAATTTTATGTCCACTAATCCTCCTGAACTCACTTTTCCAGCTCCATCCGAAACCGCATTGGTTGAGGTGCCTAAAATGCCAAAGGTATTTATTGCCGTTGCTACCTCAGATTGGAAATTAGAGCTACACACATCTGAATCCATCCGCATTATTGCATCTTCGTGCAAATGCGAGACGCAGGTGCGCTACATGATGAACGACGGTGTTGCTCGTGCGCGTAACAACCTTGCGTACTCATTCCTTCAGACGGATTGCACGCACTTGTTCTTCCTCGATTCAGACATTGTGATCGAGCCACGGCAGTTCCAACGGTTGCTGAATGCCAACAAAGACATTGTGTGCGGGTTGTACCCCAAAAAGCAGCCATCGTTGGACTGGGTGGTGAATTACATCCCCGGTGAAAAGGTCGATGAAAACGGCTACCTCAAGATCAAGCACGCTGGTACGGGTGCCTTGCTCATCACCCGCAAAGCCCTTGAGGACATGATTTCTAAGCATCCTGAGATGGTTTATCGTGGCGATCCTGACCAGACCAGCATCAGATACGATTTCTTCCCCATGCGTGCCGTAGATGGCACCTACTTGTCCGAGGATTGGGCATTCTGCAACCGAGTCATTGAAGACGGTAACTCAATCTACGCCGACACTCGGTGCCAGCTACGTCATGTGGGCAAGATCGTGTACCCCCTGCAATTTACCATTACCGATGACGAGATGGTGGACATGATAGCACAGCGTTACGGTATGCCACATGACCATATTCGTACCTTTATGGCATCAGGCCCACGCATTCCCGGGCTTATGGGTGGGCATCGTGAGCGTTTTGTGCGTTTGTGGCCCAAAGATTACCCAATCGACGATTTGCATGATGGTGACGTGCTAAACGGCTCTTATGACGTGCCATTGTTCAATTACGGGCCAAATGCGCCACTTTCCATCATCGACATAGGTGCTGGGGTAGGTGCCTTCCCAAGATGGGCTGTAAAGCGATGGAAAGGGGCTTCTGTGCATTGCTACGATGGCGATACACAGGTGTTCAAGTACCTTGAGGACACCTTAAAGAGCATTGTAAAAGACAATGATGACCAGAAACTCGTAGCTTATGAAAAAGAAGTTACACCCAATGACGTGCCAGAACTACCAGATGCCCAAATCCTCAAGCTGGACTCTGGCGGCAATGAGCGTGACCTTATCGCGTCCTTCCAAGCTCATAACAAACTTGAGAAACTCGATGCCATTTTGGTTCGTTATCACGACGACATGGATGTCTTTTTCCTTAACACATTGTTGTCCGAAACCCACTACTTGCATTGTCATCAACGCTACTATGGTGACAAAAACAAACCTAGTCAGGGTATGATGAAATTCATTAACCGTCGTCTAGCCCCTAAGTTAGCGTCTGAAAAGCAGGATTGACCTGCTATTTTAGTTGATGGAAGGTGCCTCTATGGACGGATTTGAAAAAGAAGTATCTGAAGCGTTCTTAGAGGTATCCACAACCGGGATGCCCATACCATTCCGTTTAACAAACGAGAACTACAAGGGTGTCGTGCAATCCACGACATCCATGATGCACTTAAGGGAGCCGGGCTATGAGTCCGAGAACGAGATCATCGTTTATGCACCTCGCATCCAATTTGCCAACGACCCCTCTGAATATGTGCGTGAAATCCTGCAAATAGATGCAGGCCCACAGCAAGGGCAATGGGTTGTGCAGTCTGTAAACACCGATTTGGCGCACTACATCTTTAGTTGCCGTCCAAGCGACCTCTGATGCCTTTTGAACCAGAAGAATTAAGAAAGTTTTCCGCTATTGGTAACGCTATTGCTACTAGCGCAGGCAGCACGTTTGAAAACTGGGCAATGGGTGAGGCATCCATTATCTGCAAGCAGTGGATGGCACATACGCCAATTGCAGACCCAGCTAAAGTTTTGTTAGGCAGTCGTAGCCGAGCTACCAGACAAGCCCGTATGTCAACGCTAACGGCATTTGGCATGACTGCTAACACTGGACGTAAAGGTGGGCAGGTTGGTCGTATTTGGCGCAAAACCAACAACGGCAAATTCCAGATCGTAGGTAATGTGAATGACGCAGGTGCATTCACGCCTGATAACAAGCACTACAAAACGAGGACGTGGAATACGATTAATAAACACGCCAACGAATACGGTAGCATCTTGCCCGGCATTATCAAAGCAGCCCAAGGTGCCATTGGTTTAGCTCGGCAATCCATCCTGCAAATCTCTGATTCCCTCGGTACAAGCATCGAGTCAGCAGGTGGTGGAGGCGGCAACTTTAACACTGAAGATTTAGCCAAGATACGCAGCGCACGAGCATCCGATGGCAAGTACCACCTAAACGGTTATTCCATCAAAGCTAAATCCAACGGCAATTTTAGCCTTACGTTAATCAACAGATACCCACGCATACGCGAATCACGCATTGATGTGGCTTTAGACGAAGTGGTTAATCAACGCATAGCATACCAAGCCTCGACTTTTGATTTGCTGCTGAGGAATGATTTCAAGAAGCTCCAGCAAGCCTATCCTTATCTACAATTCAAATGAGTGCCCCAACTGCCAGCCAATCTGAAAACATCGGTGACAACATTGCTGCTGGTTTTGTGACCGTTTTAACGCAAGACACCACTGGCACCACTTTGGCAGCGTTTGGGCCTAGAATGCCCCTAGAAATGCCCAAGAACCGCATAGAAGTGCGGTCTGGTGGGTTTATCCGAGCCAACGACCTGATGAACTTTACTTCTACGGGTACGGCATACTACAATTACCGTCGTGGTACTTTGTCAGTTACCGTTGTTACTCAACGGCATAGCCAGATTAACACAGGTGTTAGCTCACAACATGGGGCTATGGTAGGTCGAGTGCGTTACCTTTTGTCTCGTGGAGCACAGAAAATGACTGCTGCTATCATCGGTGGCTACGGTATGTTGGACATCATCGACCAAGGTGATAACTACCGTGCAGATGAAACCACCGAAACAGATCGCACAGAATTACGTTTTCAGATTGATTTAGTAATTCCACCTGCTAACTACTTGGACAGTTAAACAACCCAACCTTATTTTATGGCACTTCCATACTCATCCACCACTGGCGTAGGCTATGGCTCGCGCATCCTCACTTTCACCACTGGCAACGCTAATGGTGTGAGTTTTATCTGCAACGAATACTCTCCCACGGAACCCACCGCATCCACCAGTCGCACGACTGAGCTTGGTGCACCTAACGGTTTCGTTCTTTTCCAAGAGCGCAATACCCTGCGTGGTCAGCTCCAATTCGCTACCAACACCACCAACGTCCCAAATAACTCTGATGAGTTTATTGTGACCCGTCGTACCACCAATGGTGCTACCACGAACATCAACTACGTTGTGTCTGAAATTGGTATGCCAGAACGTCCTCGTGATTTCTGGGTCTGCGATATTCAGGCTATGCAGAAAATCTAACGCCTAACCACATACGGCACATGAAAGCCCGCACCGTCATGCACGGGCGGGCTTTTCTATTTACAAACCATGCAAGAAGAAAATCCAGCACCCGCACCTGCTCCAACACCAGAGGAACAACTTAAAGCAGCCATTCTTGGTGGGCCAGAAATGCTTTATGAGTATTTGTGGAACACCAAGTACGCACCATCAATAGGCGAAGCCTTAGCACAAGAGGCATCACGTCGTGCCGATGCGTTTGCTGACGATGTGACGTTCAAGGTATGCGGTGAAGACATTCGGCTGATTACCCCCAAAGACTTGTTGTACCTCGATGGTACGGACAACGCATTTGTGGTGTGGCAAACCCAGCCAATGATGAAAGATGTGGAGTTTTTCTTGTGGCAATTAAACAAGCAAAACAACCCTAACCAACCATTAAGGAATGCTTACAGGTTGGGTAAGTTTCGTAACCGTTTGTTTCGATATGTTATCGCACACGGGTACGATGAGTGCATCAGTGAGATATTCTCTTTCATGGACAGGGTGTTTATCGACCTGCCATCAGGGGGTGAGCCTACACCTGAAGAAAAAAAGCACATCGGTAAGCCACCTACGGTGCATTCCGTAGCACCCCTTCTAGTAGCCGTTGCGTCGAGTTTAGGGCCATTTGACCCCATGAGCGGTAAACTGCTAGGGGAAACGCCTATTCCTCGTTTAATTCAATACCAGCGGGCTGCTGAAAGGCGTACCTCTGGCAAAGAGAACTACGGTAATTTTGACTCAATGCGTTCACAATGTATTGAAGAAATGAACCAAATCATGGCAGAGTCTAAAAAAGGATAACCAACCATGTCATTTTCCCAAGAAATCCAATTTAAGATAGCTCTTGATCTATCTAAGTTAGCATCTGATTCGCAAAAAGCTGTAAGCCTAGCCCAGCAAGCAGGTCAAAAAATGGATGCTGCTTTCAGCGGGGAAGCAACTGCTGTAAAACTTAAGAAAGCTGCTAATGATGAATTGTTTAAACAGTTGGGAACTATTGATAAAATCAAGTCTGTTACCAGTGAATTAAACAGTTTAGTCAAAGCTCGCAATGGATACGAACAAGGTTCTAAGGCTTCAATGGAAGCTCAGTTGGCTATTATACAAAAAACAACCCAGTTAGAAACTCTTAGAAAACAAGCATCCAAGGAAAGATTATCTGGAACTCCATCGCTTGCTGGTGGTGGTGCACCTGCGGAAACCGAAAACTTAGGTTCAACTTTAGGCACATTGGTTAGCGGAGGTATGTTTAAGCGTTTGTTGTTTATGGGGGCTGGTGCAATCGCCAGTTCACTTTTAAATGCCATACCCAATTATTTTCAGCGCAAAGCCAATGAATCTGTTTCAGAAGAAAAAACAGGTGAAAGAATAACGACATCCTTAGAAGATACTGCCATTTCTAAGTATGGTTTAAGCACAGAAGCTACAATTACTAAACGAAGGGCTAAAGATGCAACAGAGGAAATTAAGACTGCCAAACAAACCCTCAAAGAATTAGAAGGGGAATCATTCTTTGGAAAAGCATATCATCAATCTGCGATGATTTTAAACAGCAATTATGCTAGTGTTTATGAGCAACTAAAACAAAAAATAGAAGACGCTAAGGTAAAAGAAACTGAGTACGCCAATGCTAGTGAATTAACTCAACGTGCATTGTATAAAGAAAACACTCAACTTGGAATAAAATCTGAATCTCTTTATCAAATATCCAAACTTCAACAAGAAGGTAAATTAAGCCCAGTAGCCATTGCTGGTCAAAATTTGGCTGATGCTAATGCTGTTTTAGAAAACATAGCCAAAACACGTAAAAATCCAACTGAGATAAAAGAAGCTGAAAATGCAGTTGCACAAGCTAGAATCAATTTTGAAACAGCTATGCGTTCTCAGATTCAGCAAGAAACTTCATTGAAGAATCAAAAAGATTCTCTTGAGCAAATTGCTAATATACAAAAACAGCGTAAAGCAAGTGCAGTTGAAATTGCTCAAATTGAATTAGACGCATCCAAAAAAGCCGTTTCTTTATCTTATAGAACTGGAACTCCACTTGAACGCACGGCTGCCGAAAATGCACAGAAACAAGCTCAAATAGCGTTTAATGCAGCTCAAGATGCTCAAGATAACGAATTATTAACCATTCGGAACAAAAGGACAGCAATTGAACAAACAGATAAGTTACAATCAAAAGGTAATTTAAATGCAATTTCATCAGCACAAATTCAATTAAAATTAGCTAAAGAATCCGTAGAATTAGCTAAAATATATGGAACGGTTGTTGATGTAAACAATGCCAAGGCTGCTCAAAGACAAATTGAATCAAATTTGCGGGCAACTCAAATGGGGATGCAACAACGTCAGATTGACGTATCGCAATCCCTTACTGAACAAGCTACTGAAGGTCGTACTTTCCCAAATGGTCGTCCACGGCCATTATCTGAAACTGAACGATTAGCTAAACAAGCTCGTAAAGCTCGTCAACAAGCTCGTGATGCTGTTTTAACAGGTGCCCCCGGAGAAGCAGCCTACCAGCAACAACGTGCCCTAGGATTGGAAGCAAGCGTGGCTGATCGTTTATCTTTTGGCAGTTCTGATATGCAGAAACGCATTACACCTGATTCTACTGCAATTGCTGCTGAGATCACGACTACCAACCAATTGCTTGAGGCAATTAAGAACAGTTTAACTCTTACCGTAAACTAACATGGCTACCATCTTTGGCTTCAAAACAGCGGCAGACCAACCAGCGTTCTCGGTTGAGACGCCTACTCGTGCGTTTGAGCAGACCCGCCCATACCCGCAGAACAGTCAGATCATCGTGTACCGTACCCGCTTCATGCAGTTGCGGGCATATTACAGTCGCCCTACGGCTAACACCCCACACCCCAATTTACCACAGGTTTACTTTTCCGATGATGTGGATTTCCAAGATCGTTTGGGTGGTTTGGTGGAATGGACACGGGTTTACACCACGTTGCCTACGTCATGGAACGATTACTCATCAGACATTTACAATTACCCCGGTTATCAAGGCACGCTTAGTGTTTTGGGCCGCAACCCTTACAGCCACATCGTAACCACCAAAGAAATCAAAGATTACTACATGGTGGGCAACACCGTTGCTTTTTCCAATTTGTTGACGAGCTACGATAACCTTAATGCCTCACCTTGGATTTTGACGGGGGCTACCTCAAATGGAAATTATGCCACAATTCCCGTTTGCGCTGGGGCTACTCAATCAGCAACTCGCATTATTGAAGGCACAGGCACTAGTCAGCATTGCATTACCCAAACTGTTAATACCAATGCAGGCATAATAACAGGCAGCGTATTCGTAAAAGCAGATAGTAACAGTAAAGTTGACGTTGGCCTTTACAACGGTGGTCAAGGCACTTTTGCCAATGTCTCTGTTGACCTAAACATAGGCCAGCCATTGTCTGACCAATACATTTATGGCAACGGCTGGGGCATTGCCAGCGTGGGTGATGGTTGGTGGCGCATTAACGTAACTGGCACGGCAGCATCTTCCTCAAATCAATTACAGGTGCGTTTGCTTGGCGATACAGGCAATCCGATCTACACTGGGACATCTACCAGCCTTTATGTTTGGCGTGCCCAATTAGTGACAGGAAACACCGCTCCTTATGCCACAGTGCCACCTACTGTGGCTGGTGATGGCACCACAAGCTATCCAATTGCCCAAGTTGACCAAATTCCAGTTAAGTTTGGTACACGCTACCTTTACCAGACACCGTGGGGTTACGCTAGCTCAACCACATCAGGTCAATTTATTGCGGAATACCTTAGCGATGGTGGTTTTACTCTTGTGGCTACCTCGCCTACTTTATCGGAATACAAAGGTTACGTTGCAACAGATGCAGGTAATGTTAATTCTTATTCCATTGAATCCCAAGATTCAGTTCTGAGCCTTTGGTACGGTAGCATTTGGGAACGGCAACGTAAGTTTGTAAAAGCCATTTAATTTATGCCTGATTTAAATCATCTTAGAATAGGGAGAGTTCCTTCAGCTTTTTCGGAAATAGCGCAAAAGCATAATGAATTGGTAGCATTGATTGCTTCCATTGAATCTGCTTTTGGCATCGACATTAAGATGATTAGCACACCTGAGAAAAAATTAAAAATACCGGGGACAGATACCACCATATCAAAAAAACCAAGAGGTAGAATACGAATTGGACTTAAACCTTTTACAAATGGTCAAAATTTAACACCTTCTGCAATTAACGAACTTCATTTTTCATATTACGCAGATCAATCTAATCCAAATTCCACTCTTCTTAGAACATACGACGTAGATAACACCAACGGCACAGTTTGGACTGACGTACCTAATTCCATAAACGTAGGAATAGCTAACAATGGTGCCATATTTAGTTTTGATACAGCATACGTAAATCAAATGATTAAGCCCAATGGTTATACTGGGCATATGTATAATCCTGCTACGTTAATTGAAACAAGTTACGTTCTTGATGAAACTGGATTAACTTTGATGGACACACATAACTTTGATTTCTTCAAAGTAGTAAGAACCAATGCTACAACTCAAATTCAGTTGTTTAACATTACAGGTTCTAATTTGCTTAACATTGATGCCAAAAATGTAACTCAAAACATGGGCATTAAAACCATTAGCGTATGTTCAGGTGGTGAAACCAGATCAATGCTTATCATAGCTAGTGATCCATTTTAATCATGTCTATATTTATTAGAGATCAAGGATGCGGTTGCCCTAATTGCAATAATGACCCTTGCGTTGGTCCTGCTGCTCCGCGACCTACTATTAAATGTGATAGCATAAGTTCAACTGCAACAAAATGCGGTTTTGAAGAATATACTAATGTAAGTACGCCACCTAAAATATATCTTCAAAAAACATTTTCTGGTTCATCATTTGTTCAAAACTGGGATGCCGACCCTGCTGCTTGTGCTGGTGAATGTGTTGAACAATCTCAATATGAGTATTCTGGTGCAACATTAGGAGATGCTGATTGTATTATTACTGAATCAGGTAATTTGAAAGAAACAGTTACAAGACCTTGTGGAGTAAATGTAACAAGCATCACAAATACACCTTGCACAGCAATAGATCAAACTCCTTTTAGCGGAAATTACAATCAAGTATTAACAAGTATATCTAATACATATTATGGTATTGGATGTGCAACAGGCACAGGTTTTAATACGGGTGGTTCTGTTGCGGAAACTTTAAGTAATGAATATACCACAGATGGACTTATTGCTTATACTCAATCTAAACTACCTAGATACCCTGATACTTTTACAGGTACTTGTTCAAGTTTAAGATATTTGTCTTCTAATGAATTAACGTATGCGATAAGAAGATTTAAATATTATTTTCTGTTACCTGATTTAACTGGTTACACTTGTTACAAAATTACATGGCTTGAAGGTTCTAATGCTAAATCATATATTTGGGATGGTGTGGCTACTCAAACTCCTGTTTATGGGCCTGTTTTAGAACCATCAAGTAATGGTACAATTGCAATTTCATCTATTGCTGCTGCTTGTTTATGCGTATGAATAAAATACCACCAGAAATTGTTTTAATAAGGCAGGAGATTTGTGGTACGTGCAAAACTCCATGTCATCAAAAAGATGATGATAATTACTATCGTGACCCTTGTGCTTCATGTCCTTTATCACCTCGTTTATGGGGGCAATTTGAAAAATGTAAGAATTTTGGCTTAGGGGATGCAATTGCCAAGATTGCAAATCCAATAGCTCAAGTGATTGATTCTGCGATTGGCACAAGCATAGCCACTTGCGGAGGCTGCGCTAAACGAAGGGAAGCCTTGAATAAATTCATTCCTGACCTTGGAATAACCCCATCTGAAAAACCATGAACCATTTTATCAACACATCTGCCACTGATCTTGCCCGTGCCCGCACGGTTAGCCTGCTGAACACTTTACCTGCGCCGTTTCCGGTGCTGACGGTGGGGTCGCAGACGCAGCATAGCTTCTTTTTTACCACCAATGGGGCTATTGATACCAGCATCGACCCAGCAACCAACGTACTGCAAGTGACGATTGGTGACGTGTCATCAGCCCAGACCAACGGTGTCTTTAGCCTAACGGTTGGAGCCACAGACCCGATTACCTTGCGGTGGGACATTGATGCCCCCGGTCTTCAAAATGCCCTTAATTCCAATTCTAGCATCATTGCAAGCGGTGGTGTGGATGTCAGCAGGCAGGGTGATGGTCAGTTCTTGATTGCCTACCGTGCGGTGGGTGCTGTTTCGACCATTTTGTTTAATGGTGCGCTGTTGGTGCCAGATTGCACCATTACTTCGTTGGTGCTTACGGAAGGTTCAGCTACGGCACGGCAGTTCTTGATGGTTACGATTGCTCGCGTGGTGCCATTGCAGACCACTACCTTTACAGCCATTACTACACCGTATGCTGGTTATCAGGGCTACCTGCGGCTTATCTCATCTACGGCAATGGAATTGATACGCATGAACGGTGTTAAGCGTGGTAATTTTCTTGAATGCCAGAGCGTGATTAACGTAGAAACCATTGATATTAATGGCAACGTCATGCCTTTCTATCAATCGCCTGTGCTGTTGCGTGCGTTGAATTACAGCTTGCAAAGCCTTACTCCTATCCCACCAGTGGTTGCATTTACCCAATACTTCTTTGCTCGGCCTTTGATTGTTGGGTTGGCATCAAATGCGGTGAGCACGACATTGCTTGGTGGTCTTACCACGAGTAGTGATACCTACCCTGTGGGTTGTACGGTACAATGTCAGTTTACCAATGACGTTGTGGCTAACTTCATCCGTAAATCAACCACAGTTGCCCAGAACGTGCCGTTTGTGGTGCGTCCTTACGACTACAACGCTTCAACTAACCCTTATCAATGGGTGTTGGATACCGTGACCAAACAAGGCGTGCCTGCTACCTACGATACGACAACGGGTTCTTGGACTTACATTGTCACCGTAGGTAACACCAACGCTATCTCTGTTGCCTCCGATCAAACTGGCTTCTCTCTACCTTCTTAACATGAGCATCCCATCTACTCCTCTTAATCAGTCTGTTACGGCTACCACCAGCAATGGGGCATTAGTTGCCCCTATGAATTTCCTGACCAATACTGACAACCTTAACACCATAGCAAATGGTGTTGGGTTTGTTAATGGCACGTTGCCAGTGAGCAAAGGTGGTACAAATGCCACCAGCCTTACTGGGTATGTTAAGGGCAACGGTGCAGCTACCTTTACGGCATCACCCACGGTACCTAGCACGGACATTACGGGGCTGGGTACGATGAGTGTGCAGAATGCCAATACCGTAGCGATTACTGGTGGGAATATCACGGGTATTACTGACTTGGCTGTGGCTGATGGTGGTACTGGCTCATCTACGCTTACGGGGTATGTGAAGGGTAACGGCACCTCAGCATTGACCGCATCAGGTACGATACCAAATACCGACATCACGGGCTTGGGCAGCATGAGCACGCAGAATGCTAGTACCGTTGCGATTACGGGTGGTAACATTACTGGCATCACTGACCTTGCCATTGCAGACGGTGGTACAGGTGCTTCTACCGCAGCCAATGCCCGCACCAACTTAGGTCTAGGTACAATTGCTACGCAGAACTCTAGCGCAGTATCCATTACAGGTGGTAACATTACTGGCATCACCGATCTGGCTGTGGCTGACGGTGGCACAGGTGCCTCTACGTTGACTGGGTATGTCAAAGGTAACGGCACCTTGGCCTTTACTGCTCTTGGCACCATACCCAACACCGACATTACGGGCTTGGGCAATTCCTCTACTCTTAACGTAGGCACGGTTGCTAACACGGTTGCTGCTGGTAATGATCCACGCTTTACTGATTCGCGTACCCCTACAGGTGCTGCTGGTGGCGATTTAACGGGTACTTACCCTAATCCCACTCTTGTTGCCACCAACGTAGCGGCTGGCACCTACGGAAGCGTATCCAGTTCATCTACCATTACGGTTGATGGCAAAGGTCGTGTTACGAGCATATCAGCTAACAACATCCAGATTGCTCAGTCCCAAGTAACCAGTCTGGTGACTGACCTTGCGGCTAAGATACCTGCAATTGAGAAAGCCAACGCTAACGGTGTGGCTACGCTTGATTCAGGCGGCAAAGTGCCTCTCACGCAGATACCAGATAGCATACTTGGGCAAGTGACTTACATGGGCACATGGAATGCCAGCACCAACAACCCCACGTTGGCTAACCCACCTGCATCCACAACCCAAGGTGATTATTACGTTGTGTCGGTAGCAGGTACGCAGTTCTCCCTTAGCTTTGAGGTGGGTGACTGGATTATTAGCAACGGCAGCGCATGGCAGAAGGTGGACAACACCGATGCAGTTGCATCCGTGTTTGGTCGCCTTGGTGTGGTTACCGCAGCAAGCGGTGATTACACTGCTACGCAGATCACCTATACGCCTACGGGCAACGTGGCAGCTACCAACGTGCAGTCCGCAATTGATGAGTTAGACAGTGAGAAACTGATGAAAGCTGCTAACTTGGCTGATTTGGTATCTCCATCCACGGCTCGTACCAATCTTGGGTTAGGCACGATGAGCGTGCAGAACTCTAACAACGTATCCATTACTGGTGGCTCAGTTGCGGGCATTACTGATTTAGCGGTTGCTGATGGTGGTACGGGTGCATCGACTTTAACTGGTTACATCAAAGGCAATGGCACCTTAGCATTTACTGCATCAGGTACTATCCCCAACACGGACATTACTGGGCTTGGCACCATGAGTACCCAGAATGCCAACACGGTTGCCATCACCGGAGGCAATATAACGGGCATTACAGACCTTTTGGTGGCAGATGGTGGCACTGGTGCCTCCACGCTGACAGGTTACGTTAAAGGCAGCGGAACGGCAGCTCTGACGGCATCTACGACCATTCCTAACAC
>Ga0209084_1001286_pt1 | contig 21477 bp, 24 predicted proteins | sample C_130820_MF_Meta_FD_187309 | JGI IMG/M metagenome (GOLD analysis project Ga0209084, IMG submission 187309) | Freshwater microbial communities from Lake Croche, Canada to study carbon cycling - C_130820_MF_MetaG (SPAdes) (version 2) | ecosystem: Environmental > Aquatic > Freshwater > Lake...
GACTGAAGACAAAGCGCCGCCGTAGCGGCCAAAGGGTGTGCGGATAGCGTCGCAGATGAAGGCTTGGGTCATGATTTTCCTGTGGATCTTGTTTCTTCCCTAAATGTATCAATAGTTGCGGGCGTCCATGCGCAACCAAGAGTGTCACGCGCGACACCTGAGTGACAATGCCTCGCATGTTCCAACCCAGCCAAGCCGATGTGCGTAAATTCTTTTGTGCAGTCTTTGCCAAATGGCAAACCGCACAACCCATGGATGCGCTAGAAACCTTGGCCAGCCAATGGGTCGCCGAGCACCCCGAATACCACGCCGATTTCGCCAACGAAGCGGCGGCACTTGAAAAAATGTACGAGTTGGAAGACGGCAAGACAAACCCGTTTTTGCATTTGTCCATGCACTTGTCTGTCAGCGAGCAGTGCTCGATTGACCAACCGCGGGGCATTCGGCAAGCGGTGGAGTTGCTGACTGCACGGCGCGACTCTTTGCACGACGCGCACCACGAAACCATGGAAGCCCTTGGCCAAATGATTTGGGAAAGCCAACGCAGCGGGCGACCTCCTGATGGGCAAGCGTATATTGATGCCGTGCAACGTTGCGCCACGCGCGATTAACTAAAAAGGAAATGAGACATGACCACTCCACGTATTGTTCAAAAAGTATTGGCGCTTGGCCTGATGGCCTTGCTCTCTTCGCCTTGGGCGTTGGCACAAAACTACCCTAACAAATCCATCAAATTTATTGTTCCGTTTCCAGCGGGAAGCGCTACCGATAACGTCGGTCGCATCTTGGCGCAAGCCATGGGTGAGGCAATGGGGCAATCGATCACCATCGAAAACAAAGCGGGTGCCAACGGTATCTTGGGAGCCGAGGCTGTCAAAGCGTCGCCCGCAGACGGCTATACGTTTTTGGTGACCACCAGCACCACACAAGCGGCCAATGTGCACCTCTACCGCAAACTCTCCTACGACCCCGTCAAAGATTTCACGCCGATAGGCAAAGTTGGTGAGACCGGATTTATTTTGATGGTGGCTTCTGATTTCCCCGCCAAAGATATGAAGGAGTTCATCTCCTACGCCAAGGCCAACCCTGGCAAATTGGCCTATGGTCATGGGTCTTCTGGCTCTTTGGTTTCCGCCGCCATGTTGTGTGAGTTGGCAGGCCTGCAAACTGTGAGCGTTCCTTACAAAGGCATTCCGCCTGCGATGACTGACTTGCTAGGCGGGCAATTGCAGTTCGCTTTTGCTGACGTAGGCAATGCAGTTTCGCAAATGAATGGCGGACGTATGCGCGGACTTGGCGTGACAACCCGCAAGCGCGCTGGCAAAGCACCCGCTGTGCCTTCCATTGGCGACACGGTGAAAGACTACAACGTCAGCGCTTGGTTTGGCTTGATGGCGCCTGCCGGACTTCCTGCCGATGTCCATAAAAAAGCCTCGGCTGCCTTTTTGGCCGTGTTGGCCAAAACAGAGGTGCGCGAAAAAATTCAAGGCGTGGGCATTGACCTTGACGTCGAAGACTCTGCCACCCTAGCCAAAACCATCGACGCTGAAATCAAAAAATGGGGCGGATGGGTCAAGGCTGCAGGCATTACGCCTGAATAAGCTCAGCGAAAACGCGACTGAGGCACTGTTTTCAAGTCGCCTTGCTGCGATGCCACATAGTTGGCAAGTTCTTTGAGCTCAGACATGCTGAATTGCTTGGCTATACCGCCCATCACTCCGTTGTTACGGCCCCAAGCAGTGTTACCTTCTACTTTGTAGGACTTCAAAGCGACATATAGATAGTCAGCGTTCTGTCCGGCAATTTTGGGGTAGCTGGGGTCGATAGGCTTGGCAAAGTTCTCACCATGGCAAGAAGTGCAAGCGCCTTTGGCAACCAATGCAGCCACATTGGGCTTGGCTTCTGTTGCTTTGTCGGGCAATGTGGCGCCTTCTACTTTGCCGTGTGCGGAATAGTAAGCAGATATGTCAGAAATATCTTGGTCAGACAAACTGTATGCAACACCTTTCATGGTGGGGTGCCTGCGTTCGCCTTTTTTGTAAGCAGTTAACGCATTGGCAATGTACTTTTCGCCTTGGCCGGAGATTTTGGGGACTTTGTACACTTCAGGAAAGCTGGCTTGGTAGCCTTGGATGCCGTGGCAGCCAATACACATGGCTATTTTGGTTTCGCCTGCTTTGGCGTCGCCTTTGATGTCTTGGGAAAAACTAACAGTCGTCGCAGTGGCGACAACAAAAGCAAATGCGAGTAAGAGAGACTTGTTCATAAGTTGGTATAGCCAAGACAGAAATAAAAATCAACCTCAAATTATATAGAGCCCCTTAAGATGAAATTTACCGGTACAGACAACTACGTTGCCACCCAAGACCTGATGCTGGCTGTCAATGCGGCCATCACCCTCAAACGCCCACTGCTCGTCAAGGGCGAGCCTGGTACAGGCAAAACCATGTTGGCAGAAGAAGTTGCCCAATCTTTAGGCATGCCTTTGTTGCAATGGCATATCAAATCGACCACCAAAGCCCAGCAAGGCCTCTACGAATACGACGCCGTGAGCCGCTTGCGCGACAGCCAAATGGCTGACTTAGACGGCGGCGAGCGCGTCAAAAACATTGAAAACTACATCATCAAGGGCGTGCTTTGGCAAGCTTTTACAGCTGAAGAACCTGTTGCCTTGCTAATTGACGAAATCGACAAAGCCGACATTGAGTTTCCTAACGACTTGCTGCGCGAAATCGACCGCATGGAATTTTATTGCTACGAAACGCGTCAACTCATAAAAGCGAAAAACCGTCCCTTGGTTTTTATTACGTCCAACAACGAGAAAGAATTGCCTGACGCATTTCTGCGTCGCTGCTTTTTCCACTACATCAAGTTTCCTGAAGCAGAGACCATGCGCCAAATCGTTGCGGTGCATTACCCCAACTTGAAAAAAGAATTGCTTAATGTCGCGATGAAGACTTTCTTCGACATCCGCAACCTTCCCGGATTGAAGAAAAAACCTTCTACCAGCGAACTACTCGACTGGCTCAAGCTGTTGGTGGCAGAAGACATTCCGCTGGAAGCCTTGCAAACACAAGACGATAAAGTGGCTGTGCCGCCTTTGGTGGGCGCCTTGCTTAAAAACGAGCAAGACGTCACTTTGTTTGAAAAGCTAGTCTTTATGCAAAGTCGCAATCGTTAAGTTTGTTTTGTTAACCGATCACATGACTTAAAAACCAAACTTAGAAATCTAATATGGGACCTCTACTCGAAGGCTTAACAGACGCTATCGGTTTTATCGTGGGAGCGCTCTTGGGCTATGGACTTGGCGTAGCACTTGGTCTCAATTTGTTCGCCGAAGGCTATGGAACGGGCAGTATCGTGGCCATCTTGCTAGTGGGCTTAGGCGGTGGCATGGGCTTGCAAGCTGCACGGTACATCAGAGACCGCCAGAATCAACCCCCAGACGCAGATTGATTTAAAGACACGCCGACTTTAAGACGCAACGAAACATGCTGATTGACTTCTTCTACACCTTACGCGAAGCCAAATTACCGGTTTCGGTCAAGGAATACCTCACACTACTGGAAGCCTTACAAGCCCAAGTAGTGGGGCCTGGAAGCGACTCTTGCAGCATGGACGACTTTTATTTTTTAAGTCGTATCACGCTCATCAAAGACGAAAAACACTTTGATAAATTTGACCGTGCCTTTGGTTCGTATTTCAAAGGCGTTGAAATGCTCGGCGACTTCACCAAAGAAGTTCCCAGCAGTTGGCTAGAAAAACTTTTACAAAACGAACTCAGCCCTGAACAAAAAGCCGCTATCGAAAAAATGGGCTGGGACGAGTTGATGGAAACTTTGAAGAAGCGTCTAGAAGAACAAAAAGAGCGCCACCAAGGCGGCAACAAATGGATTGGCACGGGCGGCACATCTCCATTTGGCAATGGCGGTTACAACCCACAAGGCATTCGCATCGGCGGCAAAGGCGGTAACAAAAGCGCAGTCAAAGTGTGGGACCAGCGCGCATACCAAGATTACGACGACACACAAGAGTTGGGCACCCGCAACATCAAAGTCGCCTTGCGCCGCTTACGCCGTTTTGCGCGCGAAGGCTCGGCCGATGAATTAGATTTACCAGACACCATTCGCGCCACGGCAGCCAATGCTGGCTATCTAGATATCAAGATGATTCCTGAGAGGCATAACAACGTCAAAGTCTTGTTGCTCATGGACGTAGGCGGCACGATGGACGAACACGTAGCGCGTGTAGAAGAAATGTTTTCTGCTGTTAAATCAGAGTTCAAGCATTTAGAGTTTTATTACTTCCACAACTGTGTGTACGACTTTATGTGGCGCAACAACCGCCGCCGATTTGCAGAAAAGTTTGACACCTGGGACATCATTCGCAAATACAACAAAGATTACAAACTGATCTTTATTGGCGACGCCACCATGAGCCCTTATGAAATCGTGCAACCCGGTGGCAGCGTTGAATACAACAACGAAGAACCGGGCGCTGAATGGTTGCAACGCTTAACGCACGCATTTCCTAAATTTGCGTGGATCAACCCCGAGCCGCAAGGCGTTTGGCAGTATCGCCAAAGCATCAGCATCATCCAACAGTTGGTGAGCAACCGCATGTACCCCATGACCCTCAGAGGTTTGGAAGAAGCGATGCGCATGCTTAGCAAATAGCATCTCTCTACAATTCCCTCACCGCCGCCGTAGTTCAATGGATAGAACGAGTGCCTCCTAAGCGCTAGATACAGGTTCGATTCCTGTCGGGGGCACCAATTACAAAGAAGTCACCGCACTCATTAGATTCCGAATCGCGTCAGACTCAATATTGCGCGTAATAAACACCAAGCGCGAATCGCGGTCTGCACTCGGCCATTGGTCTAATTCAATCGGCGGACTAAAAATATGTTGCACGCCCTGTACCACCACAGGTTTGCCTTCAACATTCACGATGCCTTTGACACGCAACATATCGGGGCCACGCAAGGTAGTGAGCAATTCCAACGCCGCTGAAAATCCGCTCCATACAAAAGGCTTTGCAAACCGCATAGACAAAGTTCGAATGGCTGCGTCATGGCGCGATGGAGTGGCGCCCAAATAGCGGCCTTCTGCAGTTGTATTCGAAGTTTGCGACTGGATGTCTTCACCCAAGAAACGCAGCGCATCACTACTTCCAACAGCGCTGTGCAAACCTAGCCCTGTCAATAAAGCAGGATCAATATCGCCGTTCAACACATCAACTTGATCTGCACGTGGGTTGAGCGCGGTGAGTGCGTCGCGTAATGTTTGTAAAACTTCACCAGTAGCCAAGTCAATTTTGGTGATGAAGATGCGATCTGCCATGGCTATTTGTTTGATTGCTTCTGGTTGACGTTGCATCAAATCCAAACCATGAAAGGCATCGACCAAAGTGACCAATCCATCCAGCCTAAAGTGATGGTTGATCAGCGTGTCGCTCAGCAATGTTTGCACTACGGGTGCAGGATCAGCCAAACCTGTGGTCTCAATGATGACGCGGTCAAACTCAGGAATTTGCCCTGCCCTGCGCTGGTTGAACAACTCACGCAAACTGTCTTGTAAGTCTGTACGCACAGAACAACAAATACAGCCATTGGCCAATAAAGACATGTTCTCGGTGACGTTAGCCACCAAGTCATGGTCTATGCCAATTTCACCGACTTCGTTGATGATGACAGCTGCGCGGTTCATGCCAGGATGGCGCAGCAAATGCGCGATCAGCGTGGTCTTGCCACTTCCTAAAAAACCTGTGACCAGGCTGATCGGGATTTTTCCAGCCAACGCGTCACGAAACGTCATGAGCAGTTAAACGTTCATTTCCAAGATATACAAGCCACCTGTGAAACGGTCCATGGTGTAGACGATGCGTCGCTCATCGACAAACACGTCGTTAAGTTGAATGGCGCCAGCAGGAGAAAGTTTGGGCGCACCTGGTACAAAGTAAGCCACCTCTTGCACTTGGTAAGGATCAGTCGTGTCATAGACACGCACGCCCGCATTGAAGAAAGAACCAATGATGAGTGTGTCAGAACAAAACGATGTGGGAATAGGTAGGTTCTCGTGCAAGTTGTGCGCACCGAAGCGACCGCCACGTTTAGCAAATGCGTCATAAGGTGGCGCAGGGAAGGTACCAATCGGCACAGGATTTTTTTCGTTACGTGAATCGATCACCCATACTAATTTAGGCCAGTCAGCGCCGTTATCTTGTACACACTCATCACTGACGATCCATAAGTTGCGATCGAAGAGCGGTAGCAAGGTATGGATGAATCCGTTGAAAGGTGGCGAGTGGTTCCAATGTGACACCACTTTGATATTGCTTTTATCAGCGATATCCAAAACAAATGCACCTCCATCGATGTAGCCCACATATGCGTGATCTGGACGGTTGGGAAACACGTTGGTGTTGTGCGCGCGAAAGCCTGTGTCGAATTTTTGGGTGAGGCGCGCAGGAGGTGGTGCTTCATCACCCTCACGCGTACCTGGATACCACCAACGACCAACTTCAACTGGCTTGGCAGGATTAGAGACATCCAGAATGCGATAGAACTGGTCATCCAATGGATTGCGCGGCTGAAAATCTCCAGAGCCCGAAGACATATGCAAATAGTGGCCATCGACAAACCACACCGCATGCACGCCTCTTGAATAAGGGCCTGAGCAATCAAAGTGAGAAATGAGTCGCGGTGTTTCTGGTTTGGAGATGTCGAATAAATCAACACCAGCGGGTTTAAGGCCTACAGTTTGTGTCTGGTAAGCGACAGCCATGATGTCTCCGACGACGTCGAGCGAGTTGGATCGCATTTTGGCGTGTGGCAATTCGGTTTGCACCACCATCTTGGGATTTTTCGGATCCGTCACGTCCACGCCTGTGAAGTTTTTAGGTGCTGATTCATGCGCCATCCACAGGATGCGTCGGCCATCCGACGTCTGCTGCACCGACATGCCCTCACCCATTCCACCAAATCCACCCAACTCATGCTGGGCTAGCAGTTTCATGTTGTGCGAAAGAGTTTGGTCGCTGCGACCACCAGGCGTTGAAAGGTTAAGCATGGGTATTTACCGTGTTGCAATTGATCGTTTGATAATACAAGATATAGCCTTGTGCGCTCGGTCTTGTCGAGCTTTAAATTGTTTGTATTTTTATAGGACATCCATGGCCACAGTTTTTTTATCAGTTCGTCGCAGCCTCATCGTTACTTTGGCTTTAAGTCTTGTTTCAGTGCATGGTTTCGCGCAGGCTCAGAGCGCTAAATTTCCAGACAAACCCGTCAAACTTATCGTGACCTATCCAGCAGGCGGTAGTTCAGATTTGATGGCGCGTGTAATGGGTCAAAAAATGAGCGAGATTTGGGGACAACCCGTCATCGTAGAAAGCAAGCCTGGTGCTGCTGGTTCTATCGGAATGGAATTTGCAGCCCGTCAACCCAATGACGGCTACACATTTGTCATCGGAAACCTCGGCCCTGCGGGCGTCAATCCATTGCTGTCGAAACTTCCCTACAACATGGACAAAGATTTTGTTGCCGTTGCGCTGACTGCGACGGGTCCTAACATCTTGGTTGTTCCTGCCAACTCTCCTTACAAAACGCTCAAAGATGTGATTGCAGACGCAAAAGCCAACCCCAATAAAGTTAGTTACGGCACCAGCGGTCCTGGCAGCATGTCGCACCTTGCTGGTGAACTAATATCGCGCCAAGCTGGCGTCAAAATGGTTAGCGTTCCTTACAAAGGTGGCGGTCAAGCTGTAACTGATGTGATTTCAGGGCAACTGCACATCATGGTCTCTGATGCGCTACCAGTGAGCCAACACATCAAGTCTGGACGTTTGCGCGCGCTAGCCATCACTAGCGAAAAACGTTCTGCGTTATTTCCAGATATTCCGACATTCACAGAGGGTGGCGTCGACGGCATCGTGGCTTTGAACTGGTGGGGTGTATTCCTGCCCGCTGGTACACCCCAAGCCATAGTAGACAACTACAACGCTACGCTTACTAAAGTCGCGATGAACCCAGATCTCAAAGATCGCTTTAACGGATTAGGTGTTGAACCGCACGCAACATCACCCGCCGAATTCAAAGTATTTTTAGCCGCTGAGAAAACCAAATACTCGAAATTAATTGCTGACAACAACATCAAAGCAGAATAAATATTGCGCCTTTCTCTCACCGCCTTCGCCACTCTTCTTCTTATTGCGTTCTTGATGGGCGCTAACCATGTAGCAGCGCGTTTCGCGTTTGCACATGGGTTAGATGTCACAACTGCTATCGCTGTACGGAGCACCGTCACCGCGTTGGTAGTGGGATTAATTTTGTGGCGCGCCAAGGTTTCTCTCACTTTGTCTGCCAAACACCCCCGCGCTTTATTGGGTATTGGTTTTTTGATTGCTATACAAAGTTACTGCCTATATTCAGCTGTAGCGCGCCTACCAGTTGCGCTAGCCTTATTAGGCTTTAACACCTATCCCTTGTGGATCGCACTTTGGGCCCGCGTGCTCTACAAACACCAACCTGAGCCTACCGTGCTACGTGTGATGCCCATCATGTTGATAGGACTGGCACTTGCACTCGATGTTTTAGGCGCATCGTCTGGATTGGGTGCGCAGGGCCAATGGGCAGTGATTGGCGAAGGTGTATTTTTTGCATTGGCAGCCGCGGCCTTGTTTGGTATTGCCATGGTTTTCACCCAACATGAGGCGGGAGACTTAGACGGCCGCTTGCGTACTTTCAGCACCATGGTCTGCGTGGCCATATTGGCGTGGCTGGTGATTGGCATACAAACTGGGCTTCACTTACCTGATGCGCCAGAAGGCTGGCTGGGTTTATGTATGTTGTCGCTTTTGTATGGCACTGGCTTCACCATCATGTTCACGGTATTGCCACGATTAGGAGTCGTGGGCAACTCAGCCATCATGAACGTTGAACCAGTTTTTGCCTTGGTGCTTGCTTGGGTGTTGTTAAACCAAGCGATTGCGCCAATTCAAGTAGCAGGAGCATTGGTCGTTGTTTCAACAGTGATGTATCTAGGGTTACGTAGAAGATAAGGAAAAACATATGGCCGAGCGGTTCGAGCAAATTCGGTATGAAGACCTTGCGCCTGAGGTACAACCTTTGGCTGACGATATTTTGAAAATTTCAAGCGCAGCACTTGGCGGCCCCTACAACGCATTACTGCGCAGCCCAGAGATGGCGCGTCGGTGTTTTGATCATCTTGACTATTTGCGCTTTAAAACCTCTGTTTCTAAACGCTTGAATGAATTTGCCATTCTTATCCAAGCGCGAATTGCCAATGCGCAATACGAATGGTGGGCACACGCTCCGATTGCGCAACGCGCTGGTTTATCGACTGAAGTCATAGAACAACTACGCCATTGCAACAAGCCCCAAGGCATGCAAGCAGATGAAGCTTTGGTCTACGACTATTGCGTACAGTTGACGCTGAATCACCGTGTCTCTGACGCATTATGGGAACGCGCGATCGCAGAAATGGGCGAACAAGCAGTTGTCGATTTGACGGTGGTGTCGGGTACTTACGTCATGGTGAGCATGTTGCTCAATGCCACGCAGGTGGCAATTCCTAATGGAGGCGCCGAGCCGCTTGAGGTGATGTCGCCATTAGATATCCGTGCACGCTTGTTAGCTTGAAGTTTGTTCTAAATAACTGGGAGTGTTTATGACTACACATCGAATTTTTGGATTGGCTTTGTTGCTGTGCGTTTCTTTGGCCTCAGCACAAAACAACACAGTTCGCTTAGTTGTTCCGTTTGCAACGGGTGGCCCCACAGATATTGCTGCACGCGTCATAGCGCCATTGTTGTCCGAGGCGATGGGGAAAACTGTGATCGTCGATAACCGTGTGGGTGCAACTGGCGCCATTGGGGCTGAATTTGTGGCGCGTGCGCCAACTGATGGCAATACTATTTTGTTTGGCACTAGCAGCATCATGGGCGCTAACCCGGCATTGGTTCAAAAACTTCCCTATGACCCCGTTCGCGATTTCGTCGCAGTCAGCACCATCGCCACCATTGAAAACATCTTGGTGGTCCACCCTTCAGTGCCTGTGAACAATGTGCAAGAGTTCATTCGCTTCGCCAAAGACAATCCAGGTAAATTGTTTTATGGGTCGTCTGGCATAGGTAGCACCTACCACCTGGGGGCAGAGATGTTCGCCAATATGACCAAGACACAACTCTCGCATGTTCCGTACAAGGGTCAGGGCCCCGCAGCACAAGATTTATTGGCAGGCCATTTACAGCTCATGTTTGATGCGTTCAATTCAGCAGTTCCAAATATCAAAGCTGGCCGCGTAAAAGCTTTGGGAATCGCTAGCAATAAGCGCCATCCAGAGTTACCTGATTTGCCGACGATTGGCGAGCAAGGCGTGTCAGGCTATGTCACCACCATTTGGATAGCATTCTTCTTACCTGCCAAGACACCTGCTGCCATCGTAGACAAAATGAACCAAGATTTGCGCGCCATATTGCAACGACCAGACGTTAAAGAACGATTTACTAAGCTTGGCATGCAAGCCAGCCCTTCTAGTAGCAACGATTTAGACGCGCTTCTCAAACAAGAACTCGCTTTGTGGACGAAGGTGGTAAAAGAAGGAAATATTAAGGCTGAATAATAGAAATTTTCAGCCTCTTGCCGTATGCTTTAGATATGCGCCTTATGTTCATGAAACAACAATCGATTGCAGCATGCATTTTTTTAGCACTTGTGATTTCATCACAGGTACATGCAGAGCAACCAACACTGGGTATAGGCCTTTCTAAATACGCCTACCGAGAACCATCGCTCGGCGTCGCACACGATGGCTGGCTGGGTATCGCTCAAGCCAAATGGGCACCAGACAATTTACGCATCAAAAATTGGCCATTGACCCTCTCTGGGCAGGCTACTTTTGGGTACGCCGACTACACGGGTTCTGGCACTATGGCTAATCAACCTACCAGCATCTACCAGTTGCAATTGGAAAGTCCACACACTGAATGGGTCAAGGGCTATCAAATAAGCCCTGGTATCGGGTATCGCTATTTGTATAACGATGCGCGCGGTTCCACCAGCACTAACTATGGTGGTTATCGGCGTACCAGCGAATACCTATTTGCAAGTCTGGGTGCTGAGAGGCAATTTGGCGATAACTGGCGCGCCACAGCGCAAGGCTATTACTTGCTAAGTGGAAGACAAACCTCCAATTTATTTGACGTAGGGGGCGACTACGCCTCGCAAGGTCCGTTACAAAACACACAACGCCATGGCTTCGGTTGGAAAGCAGGTATTTGTAAAACTTACCAATCCTTAGACTTTTGCTCTAGCTATGAGTATTGGCAAGTTGGCGCATCGGACAATTACGCATTTGTTTCCAACGGCAGTAGATACACCATCTATGAACCGACCAACAATACCAAGTCGTTTCAGTTCACGGTTAACTACAAGTTACACGAGTAATCAATATTTCTCTTGAGACTACTCAGGCATATTAGCCTTACACCTTCTTATACCTAAGCCTCAAAAACAATAAGCCACTGGCTGTAATCACCACTGGCGAGAGCGATCCCCAGTTCAACCAAGTCCAACCTTGTGTCGTCACCAAAGCCCCGGATGCGAATGAGGTAAATGCCATGGTGCCAAATACACAAAAATTTATGGCCGCTTGTGCTTTGTCTTTTTCTTGCGGCGTATAGGCTTGCATAGACAGCGTGGTGCTTCCTGTAAACAAGAAATTCCAACCAACGCCTAACAAAAACAAAGCTAGCAAGAACTGATGGATTTCCACGCCAGACAAAGCGATACTGATACATGCAATATTGAGCAACACGCCCACACCCATGATAGTCAATACACCAAATCGCTTAATCAAATGGCCCGTCACAAAACCAGGTGCAAACATACCGATCACGTGCCATTGCAGCACCCAAGCCGTATCCTCAAAAGACAAGCCACACACTTGCATGGCCAATGGTGTGGCAGCCATCAATAAATTCATTACGCCATAGCCCAAAGCTGCAGAAAGCGTCGCCACCAAAAATACAGGTTGACGCATGATTTCATTCAAAGGGCGTCCCGTGTGATCACTGGCTTTTTTGGCTGCAACGGGTGGAAACTCAATGTAAGACATGACCGCCATCGATAGCAATGCAATTCCTGCTAATGCCACATAGGCACCCGCAAAAGGAAACTCCAACCAATTTTTGGTATACATCGCCAAATTGGGGCCAATGATGGCGCCCATCAAACCACCCGCCATCACGAGTGATACGGCTTTTTCTCGGAAGTCTGGAGCGCATAGTTCTGCCGCCGCAAATCGGTACAACTGGCCATTGGCGCTGTAATAACCAGCAACCACCGTTGCCACAACTAATAATAAGAATGAGCTGTGCAGAACTGCCCACGCTCCAATTCCTGCGGATACCAGCGCGACAATTAGCCCTAATAAGAATGAAATTTTGCGCCCAAAAAGCTGTTGCGACTTGGCTACTAGCCCCGTGCTCAATGCACCACCCACCACATAGCCCATAACAGGCAAGGTCGCCATCCAAGGAACAGGTGCCAAACTCAAGCCCACCAGCCCATTGATTGCAATAAAAGTGACGTTGTTGGTTAAAAACAAGCCTTGGGCAATACTCAACAGCAATAAATTTTTATTCATGCTCACAGCTTAACTGATTGACCATGTGAAAATTATCTGCATACTCTGGTTTATTCTTTGTTCACTTTCCAACTTCTGCCATGCAAAACAACCTCTACCAAGACTCACTCGGATTACTCAATGCATCTGATAACGACTCAAAGCTTCCTAACCGCCGATTAGCGTTGCAAACTGCTTTAGGGATTGGCTATAGCGCTGCTGCTATGCCATTGATGGCAGAAAGCGAGATCAAAACGCCAACCAATGGCCTATCGTTTGGAGAGGTCAAGATAGATGTGCAGGGTTTCAAAATGCCAGCATTTCGTGCAGCACCCAAAGGTAAAACCAATTTGCCCGTGGTGTTAGTCATTTCAGAAATATTTGGTGTGCATGAATACATAGCCGATGTGGCATGCCGATTTGCAAGAGAAGGTTATTTAGCCATTGCACCTGAGTTATTCGTCCGTCAAGGCGACCCTAGCAGTTATGGCGAAATGGCAAGGCTACAAGTAGAGGTCATCTCAAAAGTGCCCGATGCCCAGGTGATGAACGACTTAGACGCATGTTTGGTATGGGCGGATGCGCATGGAGGCAACTCCAAACGCTTAGCGATGACTGGTTTTTGTTGGGGTGGTCGCATTTCATGGCTCTACGCCATGCACCAACCGAAACTCAAAGCAGCAGTGGCTTGGTATGGCCGCTTAGAAGGTCAAAAATCTATTGCCACGCCTGAGCATCCCATAGACCTAGTCACCAACCTCAAAGCACCCGTCTTAGGTTTGTACGGCGCAGCCGATACGGGCATTCCATTGGAATCTGTAGATCGCATGAAATCTGCACTCTCGCAACTAGCTGCGCAAGGAAATGTGGCGGCCAAAGACAGTAACTTCGTGGTCTACCCTGATGCACCCCATGCCTTCCATGCCGACTACCGTCCTAGTTACCAAGAAGGCGCCGCCAAAGATGGATGGAAACGCGCATTGGTGTGGTTTAAAAAATACGTCTAAGAACACTCATTCTACAAATCTCTCACTGGAGCTCCTAATGTCGCTAACACTAGCCTTTACTCGAAAAATTCTCTCCCTGGTCTGCTTATCCGCACTTGTTGGAGCATTTCCCGCATGGGCTGGAAAAACATTAGACGCAGTCAAACAACGCGACCAAGTGGTGTGCGGTGTCAATACAGGTCTCGCTGGATTTAGCGCAGCAGACAGCCAAGGCAAATGGAGCGGTATTGATGTCGATATATGCCGTGCTGTAGCAGCCGCTGTTCTAAGCAGTGCAGACAAGGTGCGCTATGTGCCGCTTTCTGCGCAACAACGCTTTACCGCATTGCAGTCTGGCGAGGTCGATGTACTCTCGCGCAACACTACTTTCACACTCACACGCGATGCTTCGTTAGGTCTCCATCAAACTGCTGTGACGTATTACGACGGGCAAGGTTTCATGGTGCCTGCTAAAGCCAATATCAAAAGTGCAAAGCAACTTAAAGGGGCAACTGTTTGTGTTCAAGCCGGCACGACAACAGAAAAGAATTTGACCGATTTTTCTCGCACCAACAAGCTTGACATCAAACCTGTGGTGTTCGAAAAATTCGAAGCTGCAAATGCCGCTTATTTCTCCGGCCGTTGCAAGGCTTACACCACGGATGCCTCTGGACTAGCTTCGATTCGCACCAAAGAGGCGAAGAACCCTAAAGACCACGTCATCTTGCCAGAGCTGATTTCTAAAGAGCCACTAGGCCCGATGGTGCGACGCGGTGATGATGAATGGTTGGCGATTGTGAAGTGGACGGTTTACGGATTAGTGGAGGCCGAGGAGTACGGCATCACTTCAGAGACCGTCAATAGCCTTAAGAATGACAGCACCGACCCCGTAGTTTTGCGCTTACTTGGAAAGTCTGAAGATACGGGCAAGTTACTGGGCTTAGACCGCGAATGGTTAGCGCGAGCCGTACTGGCAGTGGGCAACTATGGCGAGATTTTTGAAAAGCACCTAGGTGAAAAAACTCCCCTCGGCCTTAAACGTGGGTTGAACGCGCAATGGAACAAAGGCGGCTTGCAATACGCCATTCCTATCCGCTAATTTCTTCTTTTCTCCCTAAACCTGCATATGTTGAATTGGCGCAGTCAACGCGTCCGCGCTTGGTGCTACCAAACCATATTAATTGGCATGCTTATCGTCTTAGTCGGCTGGTTGTTGCACAACACCCTCGGCAATATGCGCATGCGAGGCATCCAAAGTGGTTTTGACTTTCTGCTCGACCCTGCAGGGTTTGATATTGGCGAAAGCATGTTTGCTTTCACTTCTACACAAACATATGGATCTGCATTTTTAGTGGGGCTCTTGAACACTTTACGCGTGTCCTGCATAGCCATCGTAGTTTGTACGCTGTGGGGCGCACTGCTAGGCATTGGTAGGCTATCGAGCAATGCCCTGGCACGGGGGCTGTGCTACGCCTACACAGAGTTGTTTCGCAATATTCCGCTATTGCTGCAATTGCTCATGTGGTACGTGGTACTGGTCGAACTCATGCCAGACACAGAGACGCCCTTGCATTTTCATGACTGGGTGTTGTTAAGCAAAGAGGGTCTTGCATTGCCATGGCTCATGTCAGACGGATTGACTTTAACGCCTGAATTTTTAGCTTTAACCTGGGGGCTTTCGCTCTACACCTCTGCTTTTGTGGCCGAAGTGATTCGTTCTGGCATTCAATCTGTGCCCTTAGGTCAAGTGGAAGCGGCGCTGAGTATTGGTTTGTCGCCTTGGCAAAGATTGCGCTTAGTGGTGTTGCCCCAAGCTTTGCGCTTGATAGTGCCCCCCTTGACCAACCAATATTTAAATGCCATCAAAAATTCATCCCTCGCAGTCGCGATTGGATATCCAGACTTAGTGAGTATTTCCAACACCACCTTGAACCAAACAGGACGTGCAGTGGAGTGCATCGCCATCGTCATGGCGGTTTATCTGACGCTGTCATTGCTTACCGCTAGTGGGATGAATTATTTCAATCGCCGCGCAGCTTTGAAAGAGCGGTGATGCAACACCACGCAAGCAATTTGCTAGCTGCTAGACAACCACCTTCGCACAACATCGGAGTTGTGCTGTGGGCCAAGCACAACTTATGGGGAACACCAGCCAGCGCAGTCACCACAGTACTACTGGTACTGACTTTGCTATGGACTATTCCATCCCTACTGGAATGGTCTGTCTTACGAGCAGTTTTTTCAGCAGATGCAGACCAATGTCAGGCAGCACGTGATATCGGCGCATGCTGGGGCGTAGTGGCAGAAAAATACCGCTTGATATTGTTTGGGCGTTATCCCTTTGATGCGCAGTGGCGACCTTTGCTAGCAACCCTTGCGCTTACTTTACTGTTGGTGGTGAGTTGTCGGCCTACATCTTGGAATCGCTATTTAGCAGTGGCATGGATATTCGTATGGCTGTTGTTTTTTGCTTTGATGGGTGGCGGCAAGTGGTTTGGTATTTCCACAGGCCTTTTTTACGTACCAACTGATCAGTGGGGCGGGTTGCCATTGACCATGATGCTGGCCACTTTATCGATCACGCTGGCGTTTCCATTAGCCATATTGGTGGCACTCGGCCGCCAGAGCACCATGCCTGCAGTGCGCAGTGTCTGCATTGTGTATGTGGAATTGGTCCGCGGTGTACCCTTAATCTCTGTGCTCTTCATGGCTAGTTTTATGTTGCCATTGTTATTGCCTACTGGCACATCACCGGACGTGTTGATCCGCGTACTCATTGGAATAACATTGTTTTCTGCCGCCTACACCGCAGAAATTGTGCGCGGGGGTTTACAAGCGATTCCACGCGGACAAATAGAAGCGGCTTACACCCTGGGTTTGGGTTATTGGCAAACACAATGCCAAGTCGTGTTGCCACAAGCTTTGGCGCATGTAGTGCCTAGCTTGATGAACAATTTCATTGCGATTTTCAAAGACACTTCTTTGGTCACTATCGTGAGCTTGTATGAGTTGTCTGGTGCACTCGGGTTAGCGGTCAGCGGCGACCCGAATTGGCGTCCCTTCAAATTAGAGGCTTATCTATTCATTACCCTGATTTATTTCTGTATTTGCTTTGCAATGTCTCGCTATAGCTTGTGGGTAGAGCGCCAGGTCTCGCACCGCTAATATATGAAGGAACTGTTGTGACCTCTCCACTTATCCAATTTGAAAACGTCAACAAATGGTTTGGCACGTTTCACGCCTTGCGTGATATCAATCTTCAAGTCCATCGTGGCGAGCGCATTGTTATCTGCGGCCCGTCTGGCTCGGGCAAATCTACCTTGCTGCGTTGTATTAACCGTCTTGAAGAACACCAAGAAGGCAAACTAACTGTGATGGGTATTGAGGTAACGGATGATCTCAAAGCTATCGAACGTATAAGACGCCAAGTCGGCATGGTGTTTCAACAGTTCAACCTGTTTCCACATTTGAGTGTTTTAGACAACCTGACGCTTGCGCCAATTTGGGTAGAAAAGATCAGCCCCGAGCAAGCGAAAGAACGCGCGATGCAGCAACTCGAGCGGGTACATATCGCTGAGCAAGCTCATAAGTTTCCTTTACAACTATCCGGCGGTCAGCAGCAACGGGTAGCGATTGCACGCGCCTTGTGCCTCACGCCACAGATTTTGTTATTTGATGAGCCCACTTCAGCGCTAGATCCTGAAATGGTGCAAGAAGTATTGGACGTGATGACAAGCCTGGCACAACAGGGGGTCACTATGTTGTGCGTGACACACGAGATGAATTTTGCGCGCGCAGTAGCAGACCGTGTGATTTTTATGGATGAAGGGCAAATCATTGAAGAAGCACCACCAGATGCCTTCTTCGAACATGCACAACACCCACGCACGCAAGCTTTTCTTAAGCGTCTGCTGACTTAGTCTATTTATCGTGAGCCCGTTTAATAGAACTCGGTAAGGGCTCAGTAAATATAGGGCATACGATAAAACAGTAGATTTATTTTTCATCCATAATGTTTTTTGTAATGCAAACCCGCTTTATTTAGGAGCCATGCACATGAATGTATTCAACCGATTTTCATTAAGCACTTTTGCACTCTTAATGTGTAGTGTCGCAACTAGTTACGCACAACAAAACGCAGCCGCACTTCACCAACGCGCCAACGCCGCGATGTGCTCGAATTGCCACGGAACTGAGGGCAAAACTGTTGATGGCTCGGCAGTACCTTCGATCAATGGCATGCCTAAAGACTACATGGTCTTACAGATGAAGGCATTTAAAGACGGTACGCGTCCTGCTACGGTGATGCACCAACTCACCAAAGGCTTAACCGATGCACAAATTGAAAGTATCGCTAGCTATTACGCTGGTAACAAGCGCTGAAATATAAAGAAATAAGCAGGAGATACACATATGAAACGTCGCAATTTTGTTCAAGCTTCTTTGGCACTCGGCTCCATGGGTTCACTGGCCAGCATGGTGGCTTGCTCCACGACAGGTCGCATTCCAGAAAAATCCCGTGTGGTGGTGGTAGGTGGCGGCTACGGTGGCGCTACGACAGCCAAATATGTGCGTATGTTGTCGAACTACCAAATCGATGTAGTGCTGATTGAGCCAGACTCATCTTTTGTGTCTTGCCCCATGTCTAATTTGGTAATTGGTGGCAGCAAGACCATGGCGGACATCACAACGCCTTACGACAACTTGTCAGGCAAGCATGGGGTGAATGTGGTGCGCGACTATGTCAGCAGCATTGACGCCACTAAAAAGACAGTAACTCTGGCAAGTGGCCCCAGCATCCGCTACGACAAGCTGGTACTTTCTCCTGGTGTCGAACTTATGTTCAATTCCATTGAAGGACTTAAACAAGCCAATACCTCTGGACAAATTTTGCAAGCTTGGAAAGCCGGACCAGAGACATCCAACCTACGCAAGCAACTTGTAGATATGCCAGACGGTGGCGTGTTTGCCATCAGTATTCCTGAGGCGCCCTATCGTTGTCCTCCTGGGCCGTATGAGCGGGCAAGTCAAGTCGCGCATTACTTCAAGCAAAACAAACCCAAATCTAAAGTGCTGATCTTGGATGCGAACCAAGACGTGACTTCTAAGGGGCCGCTGTTCAAGAAGTTTTGGGCAGACAACTACAAAGGCATCTTGGAATACATCCCGCAACACAATGTGACCGCGATTGACGCCAAGACCAGTACCTTGAAATTCGAAATTCAAAACGATATCAAAGCCAATGTGCTCAATGTGCTGCCTGCTATGCGGGCAGGAAGTATTGCGGTGCAATCTGGTTTGGCCAATGCCAACGCGCGTTGGTGCGGCGTGAATTACCAAACGTTTGAATCCACGCAAGCCAAAGATGTGCACATCATTGGTGACTCCATCATGCCGGCACCTGCCATGCCCAAATCTGGGCATATGGCCAACTCGCACGGCAAAGTCGTTGCTGCAGCGATCGTGGCGCAACTCTCTGATTTAGCGGTGAATCCTGAACCGTTCTTAACCAATACTTGCTACAGCTTTGTCAATGACAAATATGTTGTGCACGTTGCCTCGGTGCATCAATATGACAGCAAAGACAAAACCTATAAAACGGTTCCTGGTTCTGGAGGACTGTCTGCAGCACCGAGCGAGTTAGAGGCCATCTATGCATGGAACTGGGCTCAAAATATTTGGAACGACTCTCTAGGCTAGTAGTTAATAGCTAGAAGCAAGTAGCTATAAATTTTGTGCGTTTCAAAATGTCAGACTTCAAAATTCAAATACGCCTTAACAAGCATATAGCCTGACACGCAAAACAAAAGTAGGGCAAAACCGCGTTGCACTTGCCAAGCTTGCAATTTGCGGGAAACGCGTCGGCCAATCAGCATGCCGCTGATCATGGCACCCACAAAACTACTGGTTTCAACAACCGGCAATTCGGCGCCTGCCAGTAATGCATTGGCAACACCACCGCTACCTACCAAAGTGATAACGAATAAAGACGTTGCCACAATCCCGGGTACTGCCAAATGGGTAAAGCGCCGCATCAATGGCACGATCAAAAACCCGCCTCCCACGCCAAGCAAACCAGTCATCAATCCTGTCAACATCCCAATGGCTGCCAATACCAATGCAGCCACAGGAGTCCAAATAAATTTTCCAGTTTCATTGCTAATAAAAGCTAAGCGCAGTGCGTCTTCTTCTGAGTTGAGGTGCGTTTGTTTTGACTGCTTATAAAAGCGCCACGAAACCGCCAGCATGAGTAAGGCAAAGCCTCCCATCAGCAAATATTGCGGCAACAGATGCGCCCAGTATTGCCCTAGTCTCGTCACAGGAATTCCGCAAATCGCCATCAAGATAGCTGCCTTGTAGCGAACCAAGTGGTGTCTGAATCCATCTATGGCGCCCACCGCCGCACCTGCTGCTACGGCAATCAAGGCCACTGGCGCTGCCTGCTGCATGCTCCAGTGCATGCCTGCAACCAACACAGGCACAGCCAAAATGCCACCGCCTGCACCAGTCAAGCCCATGATGGCACCAATAAAAATTCCCAGAACAAGAACAAGGGTCACGCAAGGCCCTTTAGTTGACTATCGTCCTGATTGCATGCGCTAGACCCACGCATATGCATGACTTGGCGTGCAATTAAATTACAGAGATATGGCAGATATGTCATAGCCAGCATTGGCCGCCGTTTGCACAATAGAAGCCCTGTCCATAGTTTTGGCATTTGAGAGAGCCCACAACGTGGTGCAACGCATGCCTGAACGGCAATAAGCCAAAACAGGCTTGGGTAATTCTTCCAACAACTTACCAAACTCTTGCCCTAACTCAGGCGTTACCGCTCCAGACACAGCAGGCAGATAACGAATGGGCAAATTGGCTTTGATTGCCGCTTCTTCTATTTCTTTGAATGCCGGTTGTCCCGGAACTTCGCCATCGGGGCGATTACAGATGAGCGATTTAAAACCCTCTTTTGAAATAGCAGCAATATCTTTTTTGGTGATTTGGTCTGCCACCGATAGTTCATCGCTTATCTTTTTGATCTTCACGCTTTACTCCTTGGGATTTGATTGGATTCATCAGCCTACTTTAATTTATTTTGGCTGGGAGTCGCGGCGATTAAACATTTCAAACAATTGCATACCTATCACCATGAACACGACAAACAAAACACCTTTGACTTGACCCGATGCCAGCGACACGAGCCCAGGGCCTGGGCAAAACCCAGCTAAGCCCCAACCAGCCCCAAATAAGACAGCACCTATCACCAAGGGCTTATCAATTTGATTGCTTTTTGGCAAATGCAAGGCACCACCTAAAAAATTGACAGTTCTTTTCTTGGCAAATGCAAATGCAAAAAAACCAACTGCAATAGCACCCGCCATCACAAGTGCCAAAGATGGGTCCCATGCTCCGAACACATCTAAAAACCCAATGACCTTTTCTGGATCGGTCATGCCAGAAAGTATGAGTCCTAAGCCAAATAACAGGCCGACTAAAAATTCACTGATTCTGTGTTGCATATCAATTCTTTTTAAAAAGCGTGACGCATCACGTAGACCACCAAAAAACCTAATCCCATAAATGTCAGCGTAGAAACCAAAGAGCGTGGCGACAGCCGTGACAGCCCGCACACACCATGACCGCTGGTACAGCCCGATCCATAACGCGTGCCAAAGCCAACCAATAAACCTGCAATGGCTATTGCTATGTAACCAGCTTCAATACGAGGTACCTCTAGATAGCCAACAGGCAATATCAGGCTACTCACAAAAGGTGATGCGGCCATACCCAGCAGAAATGCAATACGCCATCCGATATCACCCAAGCGAGGTACTAGTAACCCACCCAAG
>Ga0209084_1001287_pt1 | contig 21475 bp, 19 predicted proteins | sample C_130820_MF_Meta_FD_187309 | JGI IMG/M metagenome (GOLD analysis project Ga0209084, IMG submission 187309) | Freshwater microbial communities from Lake Croche, Canada to study carbon cycling - C_130820_MF_MetaG (SPAdes) (version 2) | ecosystem: Environmental > Aquatic > Freshwater > Lake...
CTACATCAACATTGGTGGCGGTGAACCAATGATTCGCCGCGACTTCTTCGAAATAATTGAACACGCGGTCAATCAAAAAGTTGGTGTGAAGTTTTCAACTAACGGAACACGCATTGACGCTGAAGCCGCCAAGAAGCTCGCCGCGATTGATTACCTCGACATTCAGATTTCCATTGATGGCGCTGATGCAGAGACGTGCGACAAGATTCGAGGCGAAGGAAGTTACGCGGCTGCGCGACTTGCCATGGACCACCTTCGTGATGCCAACTTCGGAGAATTCAAGATCTCAGTTGTTATGACCAGAGACAGCATTGAACAACTCGATGAATTTGAAGCAATCGCCAAGCACTACGGCGCACAACTTCGACTCACTCGTCTTCGCCCATCAGGACGTGGTGTTGATGTGTGGGATGAACTGCACCCGACGCAGGAGCAAAATCGTCGTCTCTACAAATGGTTGATGGAACGTCCAAACGTTCTCACCGGTGACTCTTTCTTTCACCTCTCGGCACTTGGTGATCCCCTCGACGGACTTAATCTTTGTGGCGCTGGGCGAGTGGTTTGTCTAATCGACCCAATTGGTGAGGTCTACGCCTGTCCGTTTGTAATCCATGACGAATTCAAAGCTGGCAACGTTCGAGACGCTGGGTTCAATGCAGTGTGGACCGAGAGCGACCTCTTTACTTCTCTCCGTGAACCGGGCAACCCCGGCGCATGTGGGTCATGTGGTTCTTACGACGCATGTCGTGGCGGCTGCATGGCTGCGAAGTTCTTCACTGGACTTGAGCTGACTGACCCTGATCCTGAGTGTGTATTTGGCCACGGAGAGACGGCACTTGCTGCGAAAAAGGTAATGCTTATCCCTAAGCCTTCACCTGATCACTCCAAGCGAGTACCGGTCTCAATCAACTCGAAATAAGGTTCACCACAGATTTGGTGTATGCTTGGTGTATGGCACGCACCAATGTAGACATAGACGAAAAGTCCTGCGAAGTGGTGATGCGTCGCTACAACCTTTCTACAAAGAAAGACGCAGTCAACATGGCCCTTCGACTCCTCGCGAGAGAGGCCTTGTCAATTGACGAAGCGAGAAAGCTCCGTGGGACCGGTTGGGATGAAGACCTCGACTCACTGCGTGCGAATCGCTTTTCGTGATCCTTATTGACTCTTCCGCTTGGATTGAATTTCTCCGAGACACAGGCAGCCCCATCTGCCAGCGCGTAGACCTCCTCCTTGGCACAGAAATCGCTACATGCGAGCCTGTCAGATTGGAAATTCTGGCCGGTGCTCGTGACGAGCAGCAGCTTTTTGAACTTCGAGGTTTGCTTGCGAGAGCAACACTCGTAACAACTGAACCCAGTGATTACGAAGAGGCTTCCGCAATTTATCGAGCGTGCAGGCGTAATGGGGATACACCCAGAAAACTGCTGGATTGTCTCATCGCAGCGATTGCGATTAGGTCTGACTTTTCGGTGCTTCATGCAGATTCAGACTTTGATGCAATTGCTCGAAGTACTGGTCTCACAATCGAAAAGTAACCACTATCGGAACTCTCAGGTAATCTCATTCTGATACTTAATCGGAGGGCCAGTGGCTTATAAGTGGTTTGAAACAGTTGCCGTTGCGCAACGTAGAGCAGAGAAGTATCTGCCAAAGTCTGTCTATGGTGCCCTCATTGCAGGATCCGAAAAAGGTCTTTCGTCGAAGGACAACCTCGAGTCATTCGACCAACTTGGTTTTGCACCACACATCGCGGGGCTCTCCAACGAACGCCAAATGCAGACAACACTCATGGGCGAGTCAACATCCATGCCCGTCATCATTTCTCCAACCGGTGTGCAAGCAGTTCACCCAGACGGCGAAGTTGCCGTTGCACGCGCTGCAGCGAATCGCGGCGTTCTCATGGGGCTTAGTTCATTTGCCAGCAAGTCAGTCGAAGATGTCTGCGCTGTAAACAACCAAGTTCTTTTCCAGATGTACTGGTCGGGAGACCGCGACACCATGGTGCAGCGACTTATTCGCGCCAAGGCTGCTGGTGCCAAGGGAATTATCTTGACCCTCGACTGGTCATTCTCTAACGGACGCGACTGGGGTAGTCCTTGGATTCCAGAGAAGATCAACTTAAAAGCAATGGTCAAGCTCGCACCAGAAGTTATTGCACGACCACGTTGGCTAACAAAGTTTGCAATGACTGGACGCTTTCCTGACCTTGGTGCACCAAACATGGCACCAGTGGGAACAAAGCCACCAACATTTTTTGGTGCGTACTACGAGTGGATGCAGAGCCCTCTTCCAAGCTGGGACGACATTGCTTGGCTTCGCGCTCAGTGGGACGGACCATTCATGGTGAAGGGCGTAAGTCGCATTGATGACGCCAAGCGCGTTGTTGACCTCGGTGCTACTGCTCTTTCAGTTTCAAACCACGGTGGAAATAACTTGGACGGAACTCCAGCGCCAATTAGGTCTCTTCCTGCAGTGGTGGACGCAGTGGGTTCGCAGATTGAAGTATTCCTTGACGGTGGTGTTCGCCGTGGAAGCGACGTCGTGAAAGCCTTGGCGCTTGGTGCCAAGGGAGTCATGATTGGTCGCGCTTACCTTTGGGGACTCTCAGCTGGCGGACAAGCCGGTGTTGAAAATGTGCTCGACGTAATTCGCGGTGGCATTGACTCAACATTGCTCGGACTCGGTAAGTCAAACATCAATGAGCTGACACGCGACGACGTCGTTGCTCCTGAGGGATTCTTTAGGAAGCTTGGTTCATGAGTCGCGTGGCGATTGTTACCGGTGCCGCTCGCGGTATTGGTGCCGCCACAGTTGACGCACTTGTAAACAGTGGATACCACGTAGTTGCAGTGGATCGTTGTCGTGACATTCCTGAAATTTCGTACCCGCTCGCAACGCCTGCAGATCTCGACGCAGTCGTGAATCGTCACGGTGACGCAGTACTCGGACTCGTTGGTGACGTTAGAAGTGCCACCGACATGCAACTTGCCGTCGAAACTGCAGTACGTCACTTTGGGCGCCTCGACGTAGTTGTTGCGTGCGCCGGGGTCATGGGCGGCGGCGGTCCGTTCTGGACAGTGAGCGATGAACAGTGGGACGCTGTTGTGTCTGTGAACGTTCTTGGTGTCAGACGACTCATTGAAGCAGCAGCGCCAACGCTCATTGCTAACGGACCGGAAGCAAATAGTCGCATTGTGGCGATTGCATCTTCAGCGGGCAGCACTGGTCTTTACAACCTCGGTGCTTACACTGCGTCAAAGCACGCGGTTGTTGGACTTATTCGAAGCGCCGCCATGGACCTCGCAGAACACGGAGTCACCGCAAACGCAGTGAGCCCGGGGTCGACTCGCACCGACATCTTGGAAGCCTCAGCAAAGGTCTACGGCCTTAAGAGCGTTGAAGAGTTTGGAAAGCAGCAGCCCGTTGGTCGCTTGTTAGAGCCAAATGAAATTGCTGAAGTTATTTTGTGGCTCTGCTCACCAGAGTCATCATCAGTCACCGGAGCCGACATTGCGGCCGACGGTGGCATGACTGTTTAGCAGTCAGCTGCCCCATTTAAGGTAAATACCCTCTAATAGTTACTATTTCACTAATCATAAGTGTTTAAGTCAGGAATAGGCTATTCTCGTGGCGCTGGAAGATCCAGCGTTAACGAAAGGTATTAAATGTCTGTCCTCCAAGAAATACTCAGTGCAAACAAGAACTATGTCTCGAACTTCGGCGACAAGGGAACTCTTGCTATGCCACCTGCTCGACAGTTCGCGGTCCTTACCTGTATGGACGCTCGACTTGACCCTGCGCAGTACGCAGGACTTTCAGAAGGTGACGCACACGTCATTCGTAATGCTGGTGGACGTGCCAGTGATGACGCAATTCGCTCACTCGTGATTTCTTACAAACTTCTTGGCACAAAAGAATGGTTTGTTATCCACCACTCGAATTGTGGAATGGAATTCTTTACGAACGATGTAATTCGTGGGTTGCTCGCAAACAGTCTTGAAACAGCTGCACTTGGTGCTGATGGCTTCTACGACGTTGGAACAACTCCAGGATCGAATGCAGGAGACAGCATCGATTTCTTAACTATTGCTAATCAGGAGGAATCAGTCCTTGCTGATGTTCAAAAGATTAGGAATCACCCACTCGTGCCGAAGAACATTCCAATCCATGGTTACATCTATGACGTCACTACTGGTGCGCTTGTTGAAGTACCAGGGGCAGCTAAGGGTGGCGCCGCGTCCTAACAAGTTACGTAAGTAATGTAGAAACCCGGGGCAATTGCCCCGGGTTTCTATTTATGATTGAGGAAAAGGGAGAAAACCATGTGTCAGCGAATCACTTGCGAAAATTGCAATAAGCCAACCTGGAAGGGTTGCGGCGAACACATCGAGCAAGCACTTGAAGGTGTCCCTATGAATGAGCGTTGTTCCTGTTCACGAGAAGTAGTCAAAGTCAAAAAAGGTGGCATCCTCGCTCGTTTCAGAAAGAGCTAATCCTCTCCACATTCGTGGGATAAGGTCAAGGAGCCTCGTGGCAGCGAAGTAGGTGAAATTCCTACGCTGTCCCGCAACTGTAAGTGGCCTTCGTGAGAAGCCCATAAAGCCAGGTCGCCTACCGCGAGGAGATGTGAAGACAGCTCTCGAGGTAAGGAGCGGTCGTTCGGATATTTCTCCGTCGTCCACCTGACTCGACGAACATAAGGAGATATCCATGAAACATTTCCCTCGGTTCGTCGTAGCACTAACACTTAGTGCTTTGACGTTTCCCCTAGCAAGCATCACAACAGCTGGAGCAGTGACGCAGTCACCATCGTGCATTGTGTCGCTTTCACCAACTGCAACAGCCACGCTGTACGCCATTGGTGCAGGATCGCAAGTTGGTGCCGTTGATCAAGACTCAACGTACCCAGCCGCTGCAGCGGTGCTCGCAACAAAAAGCAAGATCAATCCTCTCAGTCCTAGTGCTGAGGGCATTGCAACTATTTGTGCTGGAAATACCAAGCCATCGTTAGTTGTAATTTCCTACAATGCCAACAACATCGAGCAAAAGCTCACAGCGCTCGGCGTCAAGGTTGTGACTCAGTTAGCACCGTCGTCATTGTCTGGTGCACTTGCACAAATTAAGCAGCTTGGTTCTCTGACTGGTCACGTGGCGCAGGCAGCAAAGCTCACTGCATCAATGACGAAGGCTATTAACGCTGATGTTGCTTCTATTGCAAAGCACCCAACTAAGAAGTTGACGGTGTTCTACGAAATTGGAACCAAGCCGTACTACTCACTTACGAGTGCAACATTTATTGGCTCGATCTTGAAGTCACTTGGACTTGTGAACATTGCCGATGCGGTTGCAACGTCAGCTGACGCTGGGTACCCATCGCTAACACCCGAATACGTACTGAGTTCAAACCCGAAGATGATCATCACCGCTGATGCGCAGTCAGCATCGGACGTAAGTGCTCGTTCTGGTTTCGAAAATCTAAGTGCAGTGAAGGCCAAAACCATTGTTGCGCTTAACCCTAACTTGGCTTCTGAGTGGGGTCCACAGTTACCGCAACTTGTTCACGCCATCACTACAGCTGTTAAAGCTGCACTCGCAAACAACACCCTCTGGAAGTAGTTAGGCCTTGACACCAAGCCCACAGACCACTCGCCGCGTGGCGGTAGTAAGCATCGTGACATTCATTTGTCTGTTACTTGCGGTGTTCTGTGGGCTTGTTGTTGGACCAACGTCAATTGGCACGTCGAGAATCTTCGGATCACTGTTTGCTCATCTCGGAATTGGTCACAGCACTTTAGACACGATGCAGACAACAATTGTCTGGCAACTTCGTGCTCCTAGGTTGGTGCTCGGACTTCTTGCCGGTGCGATGCTCGCAGTTGCGGGTGGAACGTACCAAGGAGTCTTTCGTAATCCACTCGCGGATCCGTATTTGCTTGGCGTTGCTGCTGGAGCCGGGCTTGGGGCAACGTTCGCAATTATGGACGTAGGTCACGCAATCAGCACCCCAACTTGGACACCGCTCATTGCATTTGTTGGTGCGATGCTCGCGGTTGGATGCACCTGGCTCATTGGTGGAAGGGGAATGTCCTCTAACGCCAGCACTCTGGTGCTGGCGGGAGTTGCGGTTGCAGCTCTGCTCACCAGTGCTCAGACTTTCTTGCAACAACAGGCTTCGGCGAATTCAATCGCCCGGGTATACATCTGGCTGCTTGGATCACTCGCGAGTGCGAGCTGGAGCTCAGTGAATCTTGCTCTTCCATACGTACTCGTCTGCATAACAATTTGTGTCCTCTGTGGGCAGGCACTTGACGTCATGAGTGTGGGTGAAGATGAAGCACGATCGCTCGGACTTCCGGTTCGACGCGTGCGCACACTGGTGATTATTGCCTCTTCACTCGGGACTGCTGCAATTGTTTCAGTTGTAGGGCTCATTGGCTTCGTCGGGATTATTGTTCCGCACATTGTTCGACTCGTCGTTGGTACTTCGTACCGACGCATCCTTCCAATTTCTGTTGTCGTGGGTGCTGCGTTCTTGGTTTTTGCTGACACAATTGCGCGCACCGCAGTATCGCCGTCAGAACTTCCACTCGGAGTAATTACCGCACTCGTAGGTGCACCAGTTTTTGTTTTAGTACTCAGTCTTCGAAGGACCCAGCAATGAGTGCCATTGACATCAAGAATCTCACGGTAAAAGCTGGAGCGAAGACACTTATAAATGATGTGACTCTCAGCGTCGAGGCGGGGACGTGGCTCACCATCATTGGTCCAAATGGTGCGGGCAAGACGTCACTCGTTGAAACTGTTGCGGGAATAAGAAAGATTGATGCAGGCTCCATTGCAATTACTGGTCAGGACATTGGTGGGCTGAGTGAGCGAGAGCGTGCACGTCTCGTGGCCCTTGTTCCACAGAACCCCTTCGTGCCTAGCGGCATGAGTGTTCGTGATTATGTTGCACTCGGTCGCACGGCATATCACGGCATGATGCGTGCTCCGTCGGCGGGTGACCGAGCGATTGTTGATTCAGTCATAGAGCGACTATCGCTACAGGAATTTGCTAAGCGCAATGTTGCAACACTCTCAGGTGGTGAGCGCCAGCGCATGGTGCTTGCTCGCACCCTCGCGCAGTCAACCATGGTGGTTGTTCTCGATGAGCCAATCACGGGTCTTGACCTTCGCCATCAAATGGATCTACTGGAGCTTCTGAAGAAGGAAGTCGCAGATTGTGGCCTCACGGTGCTCGCAACCTTGCACGATCTCACTCTCGCCGGGCAGTTTGCTGACCGACTTGTTTTGCTCGACAAATCGCAAGTAGTTCTTGATGGTCCAGCACGTGACGTAATTCGAAATGCGGAGCTCGCCAGTAGGTATGGCATGCAACTTCGAGTTGTTGACGTTGATGGTGCTGACGTCGTGGTGCCGGTTCGCTCGTAATTACCACCTAGACTTACCTTTACAACGAAGGGAATTACCTTGCGCCGTACGCGAATTGTTGCAACTATTGGACCGTCGTCTGAAAGTGACGATGTCATCAAGGGTCTTGTCCTCGCGGGCGTTGACGTCTTTCGTCTCTCCTTTGCCCACGGCGACATTCCTTCAAACATTGAGAGACTTCGTCGCCTTCGTGAATTAGCGCCTGACGCTGCAATCATGGTTGACATTCCTGGTCCAAAGATTCGTGCAGGGTCATTTGGATCTACACCTGTGTATTTAAACGTGGGTGACCAAGTTGAGCTCTACGAAGCCTTCGGCGAAACCTCTACAAATTCTCGAATTGCCGTTGAGCGTGAAGATGTTCTTCGAATGTTAAAGACTGGTGACCGTGTACACCTCGGAGATGGTGGAACATCACTTGAAGTCACTGCAACTGGAAAAACATTAATGACGGTTGTTATTTCTGGTGGTGGCGTAATGGGTAAGCCTGGACTCTCGCTTCCTACATCAATAATTGCGGACCGTCTTCCAACCGCTGATGACCGTGACCGCCTCGAAGCACTGCGCAATGAGAAATTCGAAATTCTTGCAGTTTCATTTGTCAGAACAGCATTTGACATGGTTTCAGTTCGTACAGTTCTTGGACGAAACGATGTGATGTTGATGGCGAAGATTGAAACCGCCGAAGGTATTGAAAATCTCTCCGAAATTATTGAAGTCTCTGATTCAATCATGGTGGCCCGTGGTGACCTTGGTGTTCGTATGCCAATTGAAGATGTTCCTCACCTGCAAAAGACCATTGTTCACGAAGGCGTCAGATACGCGCGCCCAGTAGTTGTCGCGACACAAATGCTCGAATCTATGACCCACGCTCAAGTTCCAACTCGTGCTGAAGTAACTGACGTTGCTAACGCTGTTCTCGACGGCGCAAGTGCAGTAATGCTTTCGGGTGAAACCGCAATTGGTGATGACCCAATCGGCACTGTTGTAACCATGGACCGCATTGTTAGGCGCGCTGAAACATCATTTGATTATGAGAAGTGGGGCGCAGGGCTAGGCCTTCAGCAAGGTATTACTGATCCTCACGATCCAGCTCGGATCACTGCAGCAATTACAGGATCTGCCTGGCGCGCTGCAATGGAAGAAAAAGCAGTGGCAATCGTTGCGTGCACTCGTTCAGGTATGACTGCTCGTGCAATTTCACGCTTCCGACCTCCAATGCCAATCATTGCAATTACTCCAAGCGAAGCAACTGCTCGTCAACTTCGTAGCTCATGGGGTGTGCAAGAAACATTCATCTCACAAGCAACCGCGATTGATGATCTCTGTGAATTTGCAATGCTGCAGTTAAAACTTGCTGGTATCGCAAAAACAGGGGACCGCATCGTTGTAATGGCTGGTTCTTCTAAGGGCGGTGCTTCTGTTACTGACACTGTTCGAATGATTGTTGCTAGTTAGCTAATCCGCTGGCGAATGGGTACTGCGTTCTAATAATGCAGCAGTGAGTAGTGCCAATGAGGCAAGCGTTATTGAATTTCTAGAAATGTACGTTCCGCTACTTGCCATCCATGATGTAGATGTTGCTGATCGCCAGTGATTCCAGGGCACGATGAGAACCGCAATGTTGAGCAGTGCAGTTCGTGCAGTCCAGGACTTCATCCCCACCTCGAGTGCTACGAAAATCAAAATTGGTGCGTACGTGAAGTAGTGATCCCACGCGACTGGTGCGCCAATTATCGACGTCATGAGAATTACTACTGCAGAGCTAAATTCGTAAGAGCGCTTCCAAAGATTTTGAGCTGCATACAGTCCAAGGACTACAACAAAAAGTGAACCTACAAATGCCCCGATGCTGCCGAACTCACCTATGTGGAACGGCGCGCGGTTCAGCATTGATGAAAAGCTGGAACTCGAAATCGGCGCTCGGTTAGAGAGGAAATGCTTTAGTTCGCTTCCACCAAAAAGAACTTTTGAGACGTAGGAACTTGCACTTGCCGGCCACAAGATAACTGCGCTCATGGTGATAGCTGTAAATGTTGCTAGTGCCGTGATTGCCGCCTGCCACTGTCGGCGCAGTAGCCAGACGAGTATGAAAATTACTGGGTACAACTTCAGTGCGGCCATGAGCCCTAGTAGGACACCTTGGGTTTTGCCACGGATAATCAACCAGTCCAGTAGGACTGCAAACATGATGAATGTACTTGTTTGTCCCCAGCCGAGGCAATCACGAATAGAGGGAAAAAGAAAAATCGATCCAATACCTATTGCGCAGGCACTAAGTGAAACAGTCATAAGTTTTTGCTTCAACACATAGTGCTGGGCAATAAAGACTGTTCCAATTAATGCAAGTAGTGATCCGAATGTCCACGCAAACGCCAGGTGATGAATTGGTATCCACATCAGTGGCCAAAGCAGAAGTATGGCTCCCGGAGGGTACGTGAATGCTTGTGTGTCAAATGGAATGTAAATGTTTCCGGTGCGCCTTAGATTTTCGAGATTCACAACACGACCGAGAAGGTCACGGTGATTACCAATCGATTCGCCAACGAAGTGTGATGCGTAGTAGGTCGCCGCAACAATAAGTAACAGTTCACCAATAATTATCGAGATCTTCAAAAGCTTCGATGTGTGCATATCGTTACAGTAGTTGCGAAGGTTGCTCAATTACCTGAGGGTGTAATTCATTGATGAGTTGCTCAGGTAACGTGGTTAGGTGAACCGCTTCTCGGAGAAGGCCTGGGCAACCTACCGGCGTCTCCCTCAATCAACGACCAGTGTCTTGGTCATAATTGGTTTCGTATTGCTCGGGAACATTGTTTTTGTTTCGGGTCTAATGAATGACAATCCAATTTCTTGGACCTCTCAAATTTCTCACGTTTCTTGTCTGGTTACCTGTGGTCGTCCAATGACTGATCCCAATGTTGGCTACATCACCCAAGCGCTCGGACATCTCTCAGCGAATAATTTGTTGCATGGACACATGCCGTACTGGAATTATTTTGAAGGTCTAGGAACGCCACTTCTTGGTGAGATGCAGGCAGCATCGTTATTTCCTCTGACATTGCTATTTCTGATGCCAGCTGGTCTTTTGTGGTTTCACATCAGCCTTGAAATTATTGCTGGGCTTGCAACGTATTTTCTCGTTCGACGATTCTCACTGTCGCCAATGTTGGCCACAACCGCTGGCGTTCTCTTTGCTTTAAATGGCACATTCGCATGGATTGGAAATGCTGTTTTAAATCCGATTGCGTTCTTGCCGCTGTTGTTGCTCGGTATTGAAAATGTGCTTGATGGCGCGAAGTCAAGTAGGCGAGCATGGTTTCTTGTTGCGTTAGCACTGGCGCTCTCGCTCTACTCAGGTTTTCCTGAGATTGCGTATCTCGATGGTTTATTCGCACTTGGCTGGGCAGCGGTTCGAATGTTCTCACTTGAACGCAGCCAGCGTTGGTTCGCGACTCGTTCACTTGGAATTGGTGGAGCGCTAGGTGTGCTCGCTTCATTGCCAGTAATCGTTCCTTTCTACGACTACATGAAGGTCGCTCACCTTGGTGGGCACAGTTCTGTTGACGCTACGGCACATCTTCCTCTTCAAGCACTGCCAATGTTGTTTCACCCTTACGCGTACGGCACGCTGTTCTCGAATCTCAATGTTGCAAACTTCTGGGGCAACATTGGTGGGTACTTCACTATTAGCGTCACCGCGCTAGCGCTACTTGGTCTTTTTGGAAGCCGCTGGCGTTCGCTGAGGATCTATCTCGGTGGGTGGATCCTTCTAGGAACAATGGCGATTTTCGATTTCTTGCACACCAGGTCACTATGGAATTTGTTGCCATTTGTAAAGTCAACGGCCTTAATGCGCTACATCAACCCTTCAGCAGAAATTGCCATGATCATTTTGGCAGTGTTTGCCATAAGCGATCTGCTGAGTGATCCACGTTCAGTGAAGCGTTTCAAGATCACTTCTGTTGTCGCTTTGGCATTTTTAGTGTGGTGCGCACTAGAGGCGAGAGCACTTAATCAGGGGGTGGTGATTAGTCACAGCGCTCGCTTGATCTTCATTGTTCTCGATGTACTGCCATTCGTTGCTGCGGGATCATTACTGCTTTTGAGCTGGTTCACGTCGAAGCGCTACGCAACACTGCTTATTTGCTGCGTGCTCGTACTTGAGTCTCTCGCGATGTTTCTTGTTCCAACCGCAGAGTCACCAACGAGAATTGATGTTGACATGGCACCAATTCACTTCTTGCAACAACATCAAGGTGAGCAGCGCTTCTTTGACATGGGAGTGCTCTGGCCAAACTGGGGCTCACAATACGGCCTTAATGAACTCAATCAAGTCGAGATGCCATTTCCTAAGGCATTCGCTAAGCACATATTGAGCAGTCTGTATCCGGGTCTAGATCCTGTGCATCACTTCACAATTCAAGGTGGGCTCATTGTTGGCATCCCGGCACAAGAGAAAGAGCTTGTTGCGCACTTTGCTAATTATGAAAAAGCATCAGTTAAATATCTTCTTTATCCCAACTTTGCGCATCTTGCTGGCAAGAAAACTTCACCAATCGTCATTTCGCCAGCGCTGATTGCACTCGGCGCTAAAGAGGTCTTTCACGATGACATGACAACTATCTATGAGTTGCCAAACCCAAGGCCGTTCTACTCAACGCAGTCCTCGTCGTGTCATGTAGCGAGCTCTCATCCTTCACTGGCGACCGTTATCTGTCCTTCAGCGACTACGTTGCTTCGCACTGAACTATCAATGCCTGGTTGGCACGCAAAGCTGAACGGTAAAGAAGTTCCGATCACCACGGTTGACGGTGTCTACCAACAGATCTCGATACCGGCGGGAGTGTCTCACGTCGAGTACAACTTCACGCCACCTCACCAGCGTTACGCACTACTTGTTGGTCTTGCAGCGCTGCTTTACCTTGCTGGAGCATGGGGTTTCGAAGTGAAGCGACGTAAAGATTCGCCAGTTCCTTCTACCGACTGAGCCAAGCATTACGGCTCAATCTCTGGCTCTTGAGAGATGAAATTGGTGCCCCCGGCAGGAGTCGAACCTGCGCACATGGCTTCGGAGGCCAATGCTCTATCCACTGAGCTACGGGAGCGTCATAAGTAAGGCTACCGGACTCATCTAAAGTTCTTCTATGAGTTCCAAAGCACTACCCACATCACTTCTGGCAGATACTGCCGTTGTTGGTGATCACGACGTCACCATTGGCGGGGTCTCACTGATTGAACTCGCAGCCACCTACGGCACACCGCTCTTTGTCTACGACGAGCAGACACTGCGCTCACGTTGTGGCGAAGCAGCCAACATTTTTGACGATGGGGTGGCCTTCGCATCAAAGTCATTCCTCTGTGGGGCCATGGCCAAGCTCGCCAGTGAAGAAGGTCTCTGCATTGATGTTTCAACTGGTGGAGAACTCGACATCGTGCTTCGCGCTGGCATTATCCCAAGTCGCATCATTCTTCATGGCAACAACAAGTCGGTTGATGAACTGAAGCGTGCCATTGAAGTCGGTGTGCACCGAATCGTGGTTGACAACTTTTCTGAAATCGAGCGCATTGGCTCACTCACGTCGAGCTCATCAGATGTTCACTGTCTCATCCGCGTGACCCCCGGCGTTGAAGCGCACACGCACGATTTCATCAAGACGGGCAATGAAGACACCAAGTTCGGATTCTCAATTACTTCTGGTGATGCACGAAAGGCCATTGATGCAGTCGCCGCACTTCCTGGCGTAACACTGCACGGAGTGCACGCACACATTGGCTCGCAGATTTTTGAAACTGCTGGCTTTGATGAAACAATGCAAATTCTCGCAACGTTCACCAAGGATGATGACTTTGACGAACTCTGCATTGGTGGAGGAATTGGCGTTGCCTACGTCGAGGGTGAATCTGCACCATCTATTACGCAGTGGGGTAGTGCAATTCGTGAAGCGGCAAAGCGCATAGGACTTAGTCCCAAGATTCGCATTCTCGCTGAACCAGGCAGAGCAATTGTTGCCCAAGCGGGTCTCACGCTGTACCGCGTAGGCGCAGTTAAGCCCGTGGCGCAGCGTACGTATATGGCGGTAGACGGTGGCATGAGTGACAACCCCCGTCCAGTGCTCTATGGATCTGGATACGAAGCATTTGATGTTTCAAACCCCAAGGCGCAAAGAACGCAGAGTGTCCGACTTGTTGGAAAACACTGTGAAAGTGGCGACATCTTGATTGATGAAGCGTGGCTTCCAGCAAATACTGGTGTTGAGTCTCTTATCGCGACCCCAGTAACTGGGGCGTACAGCTATTCAATGGCTTCTAACTACAACCGCGTTCCACGACCAGCTGTGGTGTTCGTAAAAGACGGAAAAGCCCGTGAAGTACTGCGTCGCGAGACGTTTGAAGACTTAGCTCGTCTCGAAGTCTGAGCCCAGTTCCCCTAGACTTAGTCAATGACTTCTCCCGTAATTCGCGTTGGCGTAATTGGGGCAGGCTTTGTAGGAAGCGCCCTAGTTGAGCTACTCAATGACCGTTCACGTAACGATGCATTGCTCGACGCCGCTACAGCAACTATTGAAGTTGTCGGAGTTGCCGTTCGCGACACCTCAAAGCCACGCGGATCAATCTCGAAGGACCTTTTAACTACTGACGCTGCAGAACTAGCTGGTCGTAAAGACCTTGACATTTTGGTCGAACTCGCTGGTGGCATTGAGCCAGCACGCAGCTACGTTGAAGCAGCACTAAAGAATGGTGTTTCAGTCGTTACTGCAAACAAGGCGCTCATGGCCGACTGTGGAACTGAACTCGCACGTCTCGCTAGCGAAAATGATTGCGACCTCTTTTATGAAGCTGCCGTTGGTGGCGCAGTGCCAATCATTCGCGCACTTCGCACGTCACTCGCAGGTGAGCGAATTAATCGCGTTATGGGAATTGTGAATGGCACTACAAACTTCATTCTCTCGAAGATGACGAGCGAGGGTAGTGACTACGGCGTTGTGCTGAAAGAAGCTCAGGCTCTTGGTTACGCCGAAGCAGATCCAACTGCTGACGTTGAAGGATTCGACGCGGCTGCAAAAGTTCAAGTTCTTTCTTCGCTCGCTTTTGGTACCGAGATGAAGAGCACGGAAATTTCTCGTGAAGGCATTTCAGGTATTCGTTCTGTTGACGTCGACTTTGCGAAGAATGCTGGCTACGTCATCAAGCTCGTAGGAGTTGCAGAGCGTCACGGCGCTCATGGACTATCTCGCCGCGTTCACCCGGCCCTTATTGAACTGAGCCACCCACTCGCTTCAGTAAATGGTGCAATGAACGCAGTATTCGTTGAAGGCGTAAACAGCGGTCCACTTATGTGGTCCGGACAAGGCGCCGGTGGTGGACCAACTGCAACTGCGGTACTCGGTGATGTTCTTGACGCCGCACGCAATCGCGTTGACAAGCGTCACCAGGTCCCCTTCAGTGTTGATCCAGAGATCAAGGACATTGACGCGGGAGACACTTCAAGCATTTTCTACATAAGTGTCGACGTTAAAGACGAACCTGGAGTACTTGCTGCGGTTGCAGGAGTCTTTGGCAAGAACAACGTTTCAATTCGTTCCATGGAACAACACGGTATGAGCAATGAAGCCCGCATCTCATTCATGACGCACGAAGCACTTGGAAAAAATGTACAAGCAACGATTAATGATCTAGCAAAATTGAGTTCAGTTGACTCCATTGGAAATTGCATTCGGGTCATCGAGGGAGTTAAGTAATGCCGGGTTGGAATGGACTCCTCAATGAGTACTCAGAGTGGTTCAATCTTGAGGGTGTGAAAGAAGTTGTCACGCTGCAAGAAGGCAACACACCGCTTATTCGTGCGGACCGTCTCTCAGAGCGACTCGAAGCAGACGTTTGGCTGAAGTTCGAAGGACTTAACCCATCTGGTTCTTTTAAAGACCGCGGAATGACTAACGCTGTAACCCAGGCCAAGGCCAAGGGCGCGAAGACTGTTATCTGTGGATCTACTGGAAACACCTCGGCCGCCGCTGCTGCATACGCCGCTAAAGCTGGCATGGACTGCGTGGTGCTTGTTCCTGAAGGAAAGATCTCACGCGGAAAGCTCGCTCAAGCAATTGTGTACGGCGCGAAGGTATTGCAGATTCGTGGCAACTTCGACCAAGCACTCAACTTGGCTCGTGAACTAACCCAGCACATTCCCATCACCATTGTTAACTCCATCAACCCAGATCGCATTGAAGGACAAAAGACTGGTGCATTCGAAGTTGTTGACGTGCTTGGAAAAGCACCAGATATTCTTTCCATCCCGGTTGGAAACGCTGGAAACATCACTGCCTACTGGCGTGGTTTCACGCAGTACCACTTCGCTAAAAAGATAACGACACTGCCAAAGATGTGGGGATTCCAGGCCGCCGGCGCTGCACCAATTGTTCTTGGCTACCCAGTAGAAAATCCAGAAACAATCGCCACTGCAATTCGCATTGGTAATCCTGCAAGCTGGGTTCCAGCACTCGAAGTTATTGCTGAGTCGCATGGTGACATTCGTGCCGTAACGGACGAAGAAATTCTTGACGCCTACCGCTACCTTGCTCGCTACGAATCAATTTTCACAGAGCCAGCGTCAGCTGCATCAGTTGCTGGAATCATTAAGTTCGGTGTTCCTAAGGGTTCGACAGTTGTCTGTGTGCTTACGGGTAACGGCCTAAAAGACCCAGACACTGCAACCATGGATACTGCTGAGCCAGATGTGGTTGACGCGACCATCAAGGCGCTTCTTTCCAAGATTTCCTAGGCATTTACACCGGGTCTAAGTCCGGCTACACTTTTACTTGTCGTCCGCGACCGGCCTTTTGCCTGCGTGCGGAAAATCTTCCAAGACGGCACTTCTTTATTTTTTCTCTGTCCAGGATTCTCTTTACGGACAGCGAGGAAGGAAACACTTATGGCTGCAAAGCCCACACCAGATCGTTCGGACCTTGAATCTAAGAGCGTTGCTGATCTACAAAAAATCGCTGAAGTAACTGGAGCTAAGCCTGCGGGTCGCTCAAAGGCCGCAATCGTTGACGCCATCATGAACACTGGCGCACCGGCTGCTTCAGATTCAGCCAACCGCGCCGTTCGCTCACGCCGTACCGTTGCAACGCCAGTTGACGACTTTGATGACCTGGTCGGAGAATTTGTCGCCGACGCTAAGACTGAAAAGCCAGCTGCTTCACCTGCAGCAGAGTCATCATCAGCTCCTGCACCAGAACGCCAGAACAACCCACCTCGCCAGAACAACAACCAACAGCGTGAGCGCCAGCCTCGTGACTTTGGAAATGAGCAGGGTGGACGCAATAACCGCCGCAACCGCCGCAACCGTAATGACCGCGGAGACCGAGGCAACAGCAACGCAGGACGCGAGCGTTTTGGTGGCGAAGCAATGCCGAATGCTGATCAGCCATACGACGGCGAGCTCGTAGAAGTCCAGGGTCTGCTTGACCTTCGTGACGATGGATACGGCTTCTTGCGTGTGAAGGGTTTTCACCCATCACCAAATGACGTGTACGTCTCAATCAACCAGGTTCGTCGTTTCCACTTGCGCAAGGGAGACACCATTGTTGGTGGCTACCGTCCAGCCGCATCAAACGAAAAGTACCCAGCACTTCTTCGCGTTGACCTCGTTCAAGGACTTGACCCAGAAGTTGCACGTCTTCGTCCAAAGTTTGAAGACCTAACGCCACTGTTCCCAGACGAGAAGCTCAAGCTTGAAACGGCTGAAGGAAAGAGCGACCTCACTCCTCGCATTGTTGACCTGCTTGCACCAATTGGTAAGGGTCAGCGTGGACTTATTGTTTCACCGCCTAAGGCCGGTAAGACAACAATCATGAAGCAGATTGCTCACTCAATCGAAGAGAACAACCCAGACGTTCACCTCATGGTGCTTCTCGTTGACGAGCGCCCTGAAGAAGTAACTGACATGCGCCGCAGTGTGAAGGGTGAAGTTATTGCTTCAACATTCGACCGTCCAGCTGATGAGCACACACATATTGCAGAACTCTGCATTGAGCGTGCGAAGCGTCTTGTAGAAATTGGTCGTGACGTTGTAATCATCCTCGACGGTATTACTCGTCTTGCTCGTGCGTACAACCTCGCAGCTCCGGCGACTGGACGAATCATGTCTGGTGGAGTTGACTCTGGTGCGCTCTATCCACCTAAGAAGTTCTTTGGTTCTGCACGAAACATTGAAGAAGGTGGATCACTCACCATCCTCGCGAGTGCTCTTGTGGAAACTGGTTCCAAGATGGACGAAGTTATTTTCGAAGAATTCAAGGGAACTGGAAACATGGAACTTCGCCTTGACCGTCGTCTCGCTGAGCGTCGTTTGTTCCCAGCTATTGACGTCAACGGATCATCAACACGTCACGAAGAACTGCTCTTTGACCGCGATGTTCTGCCCCAGGTGTGGAAGTTGCGCCGTGTACTGAACGGGCTTGCGGCTGAAGGCCGCGACGCGGCTGGACTCGAGCTCCTCATTGACAAATTGAAGTCAACCCGTAGTAATGACGAGTTCTTGGCCGAGATTGCCAAGGGCCCGACACCCACCTCTTAATTTCCTGTAAACTCTTACTTCGCAACAAGGAGCACTAATGAAGCCTGATATTCACCCAAATTACGCAGAAGCGTCTGTTACCTGCTCGTGTGGAAACACGTTCGTGACACAGTCGACTAAGTCTGTGATGACGGTTGAACTCTGCAACGAGTGCCACCCGTTCTTCACTGGTAAGCAGAAGCTTGTTGACACTGGTGGACGTGTTGAGCGTTTCGAGCGCCGCTACGCGCAAAAGACCACCAAGGCGCGCGCTCCTAAGGCTTAAGGCCTAGAGCTCGCAACCTTCGTGCGCTCTGTAGACGACACACTTAACGCCCTTCAGGACGAACTTCGCATTGTCGAATCGTCTCTCGCTGAACCTGACGTTGCAAGTGATCTAACTCGACTTCGTGATCTTTCACGTCGTCACAAAGAACTCAGCGAAATCAATGTCGCCTGGAACGAGCTAAAAGCCGTCCAAGAGGACTACGCCACCGCCAAAGAAATGTTCAATGAATCATCTGGCGATGACCGTGAACAATGGCGTGAAGAAATGAATAACGCTGAAGCAAAAATTCCTCAACTGGAATCGACACTCGAAACATTGTTGCTGCCACGTGACCCTAACGAGGGCAGAAACGTAATTATTGAAATCCGTGGCGCTGAAGGTGGGGAAGAGGCAAACCTTTTCGCTGGTGACCTCGCTGACATGTACCGCCGTTACGTTGCGGTTCGCGGATGGAAACTCGACGTTATTGAACTTCGCGAATCGGAACAGGGCGGACTTGACGAAGCGACCTTCCTCGTTAAGGGTGATGACGCATGGGCGAGACTCGAACACGAAGCTGGTGTTCACCGCGTACAGCGTGTTCCGGTAACGGAAGCCAAGGGCCGAGTGCACACGTCTTCGGCGACAGTTTCGATTCTTCCTGAAGCCGAAGAAGTTGACGTTGCACTAAATCCAGCAGAACTAAAAATCGATGTGTATCGTTCATCAGGTCCTGGAGGACAGAGCGTTAACACCACTGACTCCGCTGTTCGTATTACTCACCTTCCTACGGGAATTGTTGTTGCGATGCAGGACGAAAAGAGTCAGATCCAAAACCGCGCCAAGGCGCTCATTGTTCTTCGCTCGAGGCTTTTAAAGGCTGCCCAAGATGCCCAAGCCGACGAACTCAGTTTGTTAAAACGTGGCCAAATTGGAACTGGTTCTAGAGGCGAGAAGATTCGCACCTATAACTTCAAAGAAAACCGAGTCACTGACCACCGAATCAACCTCACCACGTACGCCCTCGACGACGTACTCGCTGGAAACCTCGATACGTACGTTGATGCGTTGCTCGCTGAAAAGCGTGCTCGCCAATTGGCCGAGAGTGACGGACGTTAATTCCGAGCTAGTGACCGAGTTAATCGGTCTCGGTCTTGAGCGTCACGAAGCACGCTGGCTCGTCGAGGAATTCGTTCCTGGAGCCGACCTTGATGCCGTCCCTGCACTGCGACTCGCAGCACAACGTCGACTAAACGGTGAGCCACTGCAATACATCATTGGTCACTGGCCCTTTCGTTCTTTAGATCTTGACGTTGACACACGAGTACTTATTCCTCGCCCCGAAACAGAAGAACTTGTTGACTATGCGTTGCAAGAACTCGCACGTGTGGGCGCGGTGGCACCAGTAATCCTCGACCTTGGATGTGGATCTGGAGCAATTGGACTTTCGTTGCTGTTTGAACTTCGTGAGCGCGGCATTGCAGCAACACTGGTGTGTGTTGATGAGTCACTTGATGCACTAAGTGTTGCGAAACGAAATGCCATTAAACATCAGCTGCACGCAGTCTCATTTGTGGAGTCCTCTTGGTTTAACAACGTGGACCGTTCGCTACGCGGTCACATTGATCTCATCGTCTCTAATCCGCCATACGTGGGTGAAGTGGAATTTGAGGCACTTGACGCAGTGCTTCGACATGAACCACTTGGCGCACTTGTGGCTCCAAGCGCTCAGGGCGTTGAAGGATTTAGTGATCTCGAGGAAATAATCGCTGAAGCACCAGAGTGGTTGTCCTCAACCGGAGTGCTTATCTGCGAGCATGGAAACATGCACCGTGAAGTTGCACTTCAAAATTCCTATGACGCTGGGTTCAGCGATGTCTTTGACTTCGATGACCTCGCTGGGCATCCGCGCATCTTGGTTGCGAGACGTTCATGAGCAAAGTCTTTTCTTTAGAAGAAGCTGTTGCAGCGCTAGCGAGTGGCGAAGTAGTGGCCCTGCCTACTGACACTGTCTACGGCGTGGGTGCTGCAATCAACACTTCTTCTGTTGCGAAAATCTTCGCACTTAAGCAGCGCCCTCAAGACGTTGCACTCCCGGTACTGGTGTGCTGCGTAGAGCAAGCGCTAGAGCTTGGTGTTACGTGGAATGAAAACGCACAGTTACTCAGCAATGCATTCTGGCCCGGGGCGCTCACCATTGTTGTTAGTGCTCCACACGACCTCGCACAAACAATTGGCAGCACCACACAGAGCGTGGGACTGCGCATGCCAAACAACGAAGCGCTACTTAGCGTTTTAAAGAACAGCCCGCTATGTGTTTCGAGTGCGAATAATCATGGAGAGGCACCCTGCGAATCAGCTCAGCAAGTCCTTGATGTATTTATGGATCGAGAAATGTTTTGCGGTGTACTTGACGGTGGGACGTGCAGTGGAGAAGTTTCAACAGTTGTGGACGTTACAGGTGAAGATTGGAAGATTCTTCGTAGCGGTGCTGTGAGCGAGCAAGAAATTGCTCACGCATTAGCTAAGTGAAATAACGCTTTCTGCAACGGTGGCGCTTCGACCAATGATTTCTTGAGTTTCACTCAATTCCATTAGGTCTTCGTCAGTACTGTGGCTCCAACTACGTACCCCGTCACTACTTCTCGCGGCGACCACAAGCTTTGAAGGCGCACCGTCTTTCGCGTGCACCACGGTGTAGCTCTCGATTGTTACTTCACCACTACGTTGCTCGTAAACACACTTATCTTGTGCATCAACGTCTGGTTGCGCGCTTCGCCACTGGAAGTCTTTTGTAGGTGGCGTTGATGAGTACGTACCCCACGCGTGCTTGGTGGAGAACCAACCGAGTCCCGTGACGAGACCGTGGCTGCTCTCATCGCTTCTTAGTTTGTCGACCATGGCACAGATGCTGTGGGTGACGTAATTGTTTCCCGGCCCACCACCAAAGGTGAGACCGCCGGTCAGGGTTGGAATGCGCTGTTCGTCGAGTGGATCAATGTTCATCACTTCGCAGGCAGTTTGCACCACGGTTGGAAAACAACTGTAGAGATCCATGTGGGAAGTCTCGTCAGTAGTAACTCCGAAGTTCTGCAGCGATGACCACAGTGCACGCATCGCGGGTGAGTCATCAAAGACCGGTCGCTCTGAAACAAACCAGTGGTCATTTGCATCTGCACCACACTGAGGGAAAATCATCTTGTCTTTTGCAACTC
>Ga0209084_1001288_pt1 | contig 21456 bp, 26 predicted proteins | sample C_130820_MF_Meta_FD_187309 | JGI IMG/M metagenome (GOLD analysis project Ga0209084, IMG submission 187309) | Freshwater microbial communities from Lake Croche, Canada to study carbon cycling - C_130820_MF_MetaG (SPAdes) (version 2) | ecosystem: Environmental > Aquatic > Freshwater > Lake...
GAGGAAGAGCGTACAGAAACTTCACGTATGCTTGATCTTTGCAATCGTATTGAAAAAGAATACGAAGACGAAGACACATATATGATGAATCGTCTTATTGCTGTTCGTGGTAGTTTGTGGACTTAGTATAAAAATAGACTTGAAAATCTTGCTAAAGAGTGGTATAATATATCTTTAAGGAAAATAACATGGCAACAAGAACAAAAAATGAAGGCGAACGACTTGAAGAAGTTTATTTCGAGCGCGTTATTGCTGGTTTTGAAGCCACACCTAAAATGACTAAAAAGGATGCTTGCCAGATTCTTGGCATTGCATACAATACCACTCGATTAGATTCGCTAATTCAAAAATACAAAGAAAAGAAGGAGCGCGATGCTAGCCGTCGTGCTGCCCTTCGTGGCAAACCAGCAACTCAAGATGAAATATCTTATGTAATACAAGAGTACCTAGAAGGTGCTACTGTTGATGCCATTAGCAAATCTATTTATCGTGGGCCTACTTTTATAAAAGCTATTTTAGAAAAATACGATGTACCCGTTCGTCAAAACTCCCATGACTATTTTCGACCTGAACTTATCCCAGATGGAGCTACTCGTACACGTTTTGCTGTTGGAGAAATCGTCTATAGTGCCAGGTACGATTCTACAGCACGCATCGACGCAGAGCAATTTGATCAACGATATGGTTGGATTTACAGAATTTGGCTACTGGCAGAAAAATGGAAACAATCAGCGTATACCGAGGCGTACGAACTCGCATCACTAGAGCATATCCGCAACATGGGTATCAAAGTATGACACAAGAACCTGAATCAGATAGCCTATACGAAAAATTGATTTATGATAATCAAGATAAATTTTATCAATTACGATTAGTTGTAAATGAGTTTCGTGGCAAACAGTATGTGCATATTCGCAAATACTTTATGACCTATGAAGGCGACTATCAGGCTAGTCGTGAAGGTATCTCAATGGAAGCATCTATTAATAATATATTTAGTTTACTAGATGGTTTAATGGAAATCTGTTCCAAAGAAGAACAACGACAACTTATCGAAGAATACTTTGGCATTAAAGAATACGCACTAAAACGACATCATGATGAAGATTAAACAATATTTAGATTTAGCGGCTGCTTGCTATTATGCCGGCAAACCTATTATCAGTGATGAAACCTTTGATCAATTAGCAGAATCAAGTGGATATTCTGCGGTTGGTGCTCGTCAACATGAAAATCTCAAAAAGCACTTTCATCGTATGTACAGTTTGCAAAAGTATTACGAAGACGAAGGCGTTGCTCCACTGTCGACCTATAGAAATCTAGTAGTAACTCCTAAACTTGACGGCGCAGCCGTAAGTTTGTTATATGTTGATGGCACACTAGTGCAAGTCTTAACTCGTGGTGATGGTATCGAAGGCACAGATATCACAGACAAGTTTTTTGTTCACAAAAATCTAGTACCACTTACCACAGAGCGCAAAGGTGTGTTTCAAGTAATTGGAGAAATTGTAGCTCCTAGTGCAATTCCTAACAGCCGCAACTATGCAGCAGGCTCACTAAACTTAAAAGATTTGGAAGAGTTTAAAACTCGCGCAATTAGCTTCTATGCTTATGGAGTATATCCCAGCGAGTGCAAAACTTTCACAGAAGATATGCGCGATTTAACTGCACAGGGTTTTCAAACTGTGTTAGCTAATGACTTGCACAACATCTATCCTTGTGATGGCCTAGTGTTTCGTATTGACCACAATACCCTGTTTGAAGACCTTGGTTATACTGCTAAACATCCCCGTGGTGCATATGCCAAAAAAGAACGTCAAGAAGCTGTGGAAACAGAATTACTAGCAGTTGAATGGCAAGTAGGCAAATCAGGAAAAGTTACTCCAGTAGCAATTCTAAAACCAGTTATGATTGGTGACAAAGAAGTGTCTCGTGCTACATTAAATAATCAAGGATTTATTGAAACACTTGGAATATGTATTGGCGACACAGTAGCAATTGCCCTTGCTGGTATGATTATTCCACAGGTGCTCTACAAAGTAGATGCCTAATATTTCCTTGCCTGGGCATAGAAAAAATACGCTTGCCAAAGCAGTACTTTTAGTGTATAATACATTCTTAAACTTACAAAACTATGCAAAAGATAGAAATTCCCACAATTTGCCCTTGCTGTGATTATAAGCTAGAGATTGTTAACGAACAACTCTTTTGCAGAAACACAGCTTGTAGCGCACAGCTGGGCAAAAAACTTGAGCATTTTTGTAAAACATTACAAATAAAAGGCTTTGGCCCTAAAACCATTGAGAAACTTAATCTAGCAGATATTACAGAATTGTTTTATCTTGAGCGTGATGATGTTGTCAGTGCAATAGGCCAAAAAATGGCAGACAAGCTGTTAGATGAAATTGAACGAGCCAAAACAGCAGATTTGGCCACTGTAATTGCTGCGTTTTCTATACCACTGGTGGGCGGAACAGTAGCAGGCAAAATAGCCGCAGTTGTAGATTCAATTGAAGAAATTAACCAAGAAACTTGCAAAATAGCAGGTCTAGGTGAAAAAGTTACATATAATCTACTGGAATGGATTAATGTAGAGTATCCCGAAATTAAAGAGTTTTTGCCTTTTAATTTCAAGAGTTCCAAAGTAATAGTTGTTAATCCAAATGCTAAACGCGTTTGTATTACTGGCAAATTACGATCCTTTAAGAAGAAAGCCGACGCTGAGACTCACCTCTTAGCCGCAGGCTTCATTCTAGTAGATTCTGTAACTAAAACTACAGATATTTTAGTAGACGAAGAAGGTAAAATGTCCTCAAAAAGAGAAAAAGCCGTACAATACGGTATTACAATTATAACTGATCTAAACGATCTATTGAAAGAAAAAACACATGACTGAAAAAGCTAAAAAATGGTCTGACGACACCGTTGCACAACTGTTGAAAATTGCGGGTAGTGCTAATCCGGTAAGCGTTGAGCGGGTTGAGCAAGCAGCCGAAGCACTTGGCGTTACTGTACGCTCTGTTGCATCTAAACTGCGTCAACTAGACCGTGAAGTTGCTTCTATGGCAAAAGAAAAAGTGTCCGCATTTACTCCTGAACAAACCAATGCTCTTGCCAAGTTTGTTAATGCAAATGCCGGTGTAATGACTTATAAAGACATTGCAGAAAACTTCGAACACGGCACTTTCTCTGCTAAGCAAATTCAAGGCAAATTGCTTGCTTTGGAATTGACTGGTAGCGTTAAGCCTGCTGAAAAAGTTGAAGCTGCACGTACTTACTCTGATGCAGAAGAAGCCACCTTTATCAAGATGGCTCAAGCCGGTAAGTACATTGAAGAAATCTCTATTACCCTAGGTAAGAGTATTCCTTCTGTTCGTGGCAAGGCTCTTAGCCTAACACGCAAGGGACAAATTGATCGTATCCCTACACAAAAAGATAGCCATGCTAAAAACACAATTGATCCTGTGGTTGCGCTTGGTACTTCGATCGCTTCTATGACTGTTGCAGAAATTGCAAAAGCTGTAGATAAAACAGAGCGTGGTCTTAAGACTTTGCTTACTCGTCGTGGTATTTCTGTTAAAGATTACGATGGCGCAGCTAAAAAAGCTAAAGCAGAAGCTAAAGCAGCCTAATCTAATCGATTAGTTCAAGGCCGGGAGTTAATACTAGCTCCCGGCCTTTTTAATTTATACTATGAGAATTACACTTACATATTACGATGAAGAAGCTTTTACCGCAGAAGAAATAGTAAAACAGGCAGAAGCTAATTATGGCAAATCTACAAAAGTAGAAATTATGCCAGACAGTACAAAACCCCATGATTTAATTTATTTTGGGTTACAACAAATTATAACCCATCAACAATTAGGACTTCTATTTGACGATAAATTTGGTTATCAATCCAGTATTCAAAAACTGCGAAATGAAACACTTTATAAAATAGAAGAAATACTTGACCAGGTTATTATTGACAACGAAAGTAAGGTTGAGTAATGGATATTAGCGCAGTTGTCATAAACAAACTATTAACAGAGAAAAACTTAGATGTTTGGTCAAAGTTAAAGTTAACGTTTTTAGATCCTGCCTACTCCTCAGTATATAGTTTAATTACTAGATATTATGATAAGTATAGTACTATACCATCGTTTGATGATTTAGATGCTACTGCTAGGGAGGGGTTGGCACAAAAAACATTAGCTACTCTCCGTCTAATAGATGAAACAGATATTAGCGCAGAAGTAGCATTAGACGCTTTGATAGATCAGTATACACAAAATCAGTGTATTGCTTTATTGGATAAGTTTATAGACAAACTTCCAGTCTATGATAGCGCAGAAATTAAAGACAATTTAGCGGGTATAGTACTAACCTTAGATGAGAAAACACTTACTACAGAAGGGGTATATACTATGTCAGACATTATGGTCTTTGTAAGACCTGATGAACTGGCAAAAAATCGTGTACATTTAGGATTGAATAATACTTTTGATTCAATACTTGGCGGTGCAGCACGTCAAGAATTAATTCTTATTGGCGGTAAACGAGGTTCTGGGAAATCAATTACTTGTAGTAATATTATGATTAACCAATACGAGAATGGTAATGCTAGTATTTATTTTACAATTGAAATGGTAGCACATGAAACCCTTCAACGTAACATGAGTATTTTAGCTAATGTTAATCACCAAAATCTTAAAAATAATACTCTTACTGATGAAGAGTTACTACGCGTAGTAAAACGTCGCGCAGAAATGTACACTGACTCAGATCATCTAGTAAAAGAATTTGTTAAAGATCGAGATCAATATAAATTTGAAGAAACTCTTATTAAAGAATGTGCTTTAAAAGACACTAATCAAATGGTTATTATTGATGATAGGGCACTTACCCTAACCTCAATAGATTTACATTTAGGCAAAATGAAAAGTCGTTTTGGTGATAAATTTACAGTTTGTGTAATTGATTATCTTAATCAGATTGTTGTTGAAGGTGCAAGTCAATTTGATTGGCAACCACAAATTCTTATATCTAAAAAACTAAAAGAACTTGCTCGTAAATACGATATTGTAATGGTTAGTCCATATCAGATTGATAATAGTGGTGAAACTCGTTTTGCCAAAGGCATCTTGGATGCAGCTGACGTTGCATTACTAATGGAAGCTAATGCCAAGGAAGATAATGCCATGAGTTTTGAAACTACTAAAATTCGTGGAGCTAAAGAGATGAAATTTACATCGGGAATGAATTGGGATACACTACGTATTAGCCCTATTCCTATTGAAAAACCTCAAGCACCTGAAAAAATCAAGGATAAAGTAAAACGCGCCAATGCAGGCTCAAAAGAACCCGCCGGTGATTTGCCTTGGGATGCATAATGTCAGAACCAGTACTAGAATTACTCAAAGATAAAAATGTAGCTTTTTCTATATCAGGAAAAGACTATGTAACAAAATGTTTTAATCCAGAACACAATGACTCAAATCCAAGTTTTCGTATAGACAAACTTACTGGTGTAGCACATTGTTTTAGTTGTGGGTTTAAAACAAATATATTTAAGTACTTTGGTTTACTTACTAATAATATTTCAATCAGGGTAGTTAAGTTAAAAGAAAAGCTAAAAGCATTAAAAGAAAGCACAAGTGGTTTAGAACCATTAGAAGGTGCAAAACCTATTACACAAAGTTTTCGTGGTATTAGTACTCAAACATTAAAAACATTTGGTGCTTTTGATACGGATCTTGTAGAGCAGATGACAGATAGAATAGTATTTCCTATTACAGATGTACGCGGTAAAACTGTGTGCTATGTAGGCAGACACTCTATGAGTAACGGTAACCCACGATATGTAAATTATCCTGTTGGTGCTACTATTCCACTATTCCCAGCCAAACTAACTGAACATTTTAGATCAATCGTATTAGTAGAAGGCATATTTGATATGCTTAACTGTTACGATAAAGGTTTGCGAAATGTAGTGTGTACTTTTGGAACATCAAAACTATTGAATGAAACTGGTCAAAAACTTCTTAGTTATAAAATTATGGGCGTTGAAAAAGTCTTTGTTTTATATGACGGAGACGCAGCAGGCCGTGAAGCAGCAAAAAAGATCAAACCACTTATTGAAGCCGTTGGTTTCTTAGTGGAAATTATTGATTTACCAGAAGGTCAAGATCCTGGTGTAATCACACAAGAGGATGTAAACTCTTTAATAGAATATACAAAATGAAAAACATAGCAATAATTGATAAAGCTCCAAGCCGTAATAAGTACGAGACTTATTTTAATTTTAAATTTGAACTCTTTCATATGAGTTCTGTTCCTATTACTAAATTACTTAAAAAAGATGTAGACCTAGATATTGATCTAGACGTATACGATCTTGTAATATTAGTGGGTAGTGAGGCAGCCAAAGAATATGCTAAGATTAGTTCTATAACTAACTATGCTGGACAACTAATGCATGATAAATTTATCTGTATTAGTAATCCGGCTATGTTGCATTTTAAGCCTGAGGGCAAACCAGACTTTCAACGAGCAGTTGATCGTATTCACAAGTACATAGAAGGTTCAATTACTAATAGTAGTGTAACTGGTACTTATTTAGGTATTATTAAAACATCAGAAGCGTTTAATTTTCTAGAAGAAGTTTATGCAAATGCCACAGGCTATGTTGCAATGGATACCGAAACAACGTGCTTGTATCCTCGTGATGGGTATGTGCTTGGCTTATCTGTATCTTATAAAGAAAAACATGGTGCTTATATTTCTACTGATTGTTTGGACGATGATTGTTTATTACTTTTAGAAAAAATTATTGAAAAATATCACATTGTGTTTCATAACATGAAGTTTGATATTAAAATGATAGAGTACCATGTTGGATTAAAATTTAATCGAGCACGTGTTCATGATACAATGTTAATGCATTATGCACTAGATGAAAATGATAGTCATGGACTAAAGCCATTAGCACTAAAATACACTGATTATGGTGACTATGACTCTGAACTAGACGCATTTAAAAAATCATATTGTGCAGCTAATAGTTTACCTGTAGATGATTTTACCTATGACTTAATTCCTTTTGATGTACTAGCAAAATACGCTGCAATTGATACTGCTGTAACACTAACATTATTCAACAAATTCTGGCCTAATATCCAAAAGAATACTAAGTTACTTTCAGTGTATAACACATTACTAGTGCCTGGTACACTGTTCTTAATGGACATGGAAGAAGTAGGTATTCCAATTGACCGTGAACGCATGACAGCTGCTGAGTCTTATTTAGATAAATGGATTGCTGAAGCTAAACAAGAAGTTTATGGATTTCAAGCAGTAAAGGATTTTGAAAGTGACGCAGGAATTATTTTTAACCCTAACTCAGTTCAACAGCTTCGAAAAGTTTTGTTTGATTATGTTAAACTCACTCCCACCGGAAAAAAGACCGGCACCGGAGCTGTTTCAACTGATGCTGAAGTACTTACAGAATTGTCCGAAGAACATCCCTTGCCTGCCGCAATCCTCAAGGTACGCCAGCTTGGTAAAATCAAGAATACGTACATTAGCAAAATATTGCCTGAACTAGATAAAGATGAACGAATTAGAACAAATTTTAATCTTATTTTTACCACATCTGGGCGTTTGTCCTCAAGTGGTAAATTCAATGCTCAACAAATTCCACGAGATGACCCTATCATCAAAGGATGTATTAGGGCTCCAGCAGGATATAAAATCGTTTCACAAGACTTAGCAACAGCTGAAATGTACTATGCTGCTGTACTAAGCGGCGACAAAAACCTTCAACAAGTTTTTACTAGTGGCGGAGACTTTCATAGTACTATTGCTAAAATGGTATTTGATCTAATCTGCGAAGTAGGCGATGTTAAAACGCTATATGGTTCTATGCGTCAAAGTGCTAAAGCTATTAGTTTTGGCATTTTGTATGGTTCTGGGCCACAAAAAGTATCAGATACAGTATCAAAAGCAACAGGTGAATATTATGGTGTCGATAGAGCAAAGGAAGATATTAAATCCTACTTTACCAAGTTTAACAAACTTAATAGCTGGCTTAAATCTCGTAAAGAATTTATTGAAACTAATGGCTATACTTATAGCTTCTTTGGTCGTAAGCGTAGGCTTATCAATGTGTTCTCCTCAGATAAAGGAATTGCTGCCCATGAAGTACGAAGCGGGATTAATTCGGAAATCCAATCGATCGCGTCGGATGTAAATTTATTAGCAGCTATTGATACAGCAGCCGAAGTCAAAGCTAAAAAACTAAACGCTAAAATCTTTATGTTAGTGCATGACTCAATTGTGGCATTGGTAAAAGATGAACACGTTACCGAATATTGCGAAATTTTAGGTAGAAATACTCAAAAAGATCGTGGATGTTCGATACCAGGTAAACCAATTGGCATTGACCAAGACATAGGACAGGACTATAGCTTTGGAGACTTTGATAAACGCTACCAACTTATCGGAGATAGTCTTTCCCGTATTTAAAATAGGCATACACAAGCCTGAAGTACACAACGGGCTTGTGTTTTACTACTTAGAACGTGAACAAGTCATTGATAACGAAACGCATACTTCAACTAAATATAAAATAGTAGATGACAAAAATGTGCCAGGCGAAACACTGGCTCGTCGTAGATTAAAATTAAAAATAGATGAAGTACCCTTAGCTAAATTAAGTAATGCAATCTACTTTTTAGGTGACCTAATTAAATTAGGCGACCCTAAACTGTGGTTTATTGACAGTGCTGGTAAAGTGTTTAACTATAAACGTAGTACACGTGCCAAGTTAAAATTTCACAAAATTAAACAACTAATAACAATTCCTACAGGTGGAGTAATCATAGAAGTTGAAGGTTTATCACAAAGATTTAAATCACTTTACGCACCTACTAGTTTTAAAAACTATGCTGGCATATTGCATTTTGGCAAAGGCGTAATCTTTTATGGATTTTATGATACTACCTATGATGAAACATGGAGATTAATATGATATGCCTAAAGCAATAATTAGTAACAGAATTTACCTAGATGTAAATCCACAACTTCAGTACACACTGGTAAAAGCATTGACTTATAAAATTAGAAAAAATATCCCTGGTGCTACTCACTTTACTCAATTTGAAATTATTAAAAATTATAGATTTGTAGGCAAAACTATTATTTCTATTCCAGTAGGCAGACAGGATTTAATTCCCAGTGACTATGAGATAATAGATAAAAGGATTTTAAATGAACACCCTTTTCCAAACCCTCGGTTAGACCTCCGCGAGGGACAGCTAGAAGTGTTTAATGAAGTTGATGATACTTGTTTTATTAATGCACTTGTTGGTTGGGGTAAAACATTTTGTGCATTGCATATTGCCCGTAAACTAAGCCAAAAAACCTTGATCGTATGTCACAACACTATGTTGCGAGATCAGTGGGCTGATGAAGTAGAAAAACTATATGGTATGCCTGTTGGAATTATTGGCAGTGGCAAATTTGATATTGACCACTCTATTGTTATTGGCAATATTCAGACTTTAACTAAAATAACGGCGCAAATCAGTAAAGAATTTGGCACAGTTATTGTTGATGAAGCACATCATTGTCCAGCTAGTACATTTACTGCATTTATTGATGGCATGTATGCTCGCTATAAAATTGGTTTAAGTGGCACAATGCAACGTAAAGACGGCAAACACATACTATTTAAAGACTTTTTTGGCCCTAAACTTTATCAGCCACCACAATCAAACACACTAACTCCGCGTGTGCAAATTGTGAAAACTGGCATTGCACTAGCACAAGGTGAGCCTTGGGTTAAAAAGATGAATATACTGTTGTACGACCCAGACTATCAGCAGGTTATAGCACATATTGCTCACTTACAAATACAAAAAGGTCACAAAGTATTAATTATTGCAGATCGTGTAGAATTTTTACAAAACGTAGGAGAACTAATTGGTGAAGAATGTGTGTGCATTACTGGCGGTACAACCTATGAGGAACGTACCGAACTCAAACGACAAATTGAAGAAGGAGAAAAAAGTTGCATTGCTGGTAGCAGGCAAATCTTCTCAGAAGGCATCTCAGTCAACATCTTAAGTTGTGTAATTTTAGCAGGCCCAATTGCTAACGATGCACTACTAGAACAAATTGTTGGGCGCATACAACGTATGCATCCTGGCAAATTAGACCCACTAGTCATAGATATGAATTTTAGTGGACCAAGTGATAGAAAACAAAACAAGGATCGCCAAGCTTTTTATGCCCGTAAGGGTTGGGAAGTAACAGGCGCATAATATGTATTTAATATTTACAAACGCAAGCCCTGCACATAAAGGCAATAAGGTAGCAATACACAGAGACCTTATTTTAACAGTACATGAAGCGATGGTAACACGAGATGATGAAACACTAGAAATGGTTACTTTTATCTTTGGCCCGCCCCATGGAACATGGGAAGTTACAGAATCACTAGAAGAAGTAGTAGCCATACTAAATGATTTAGCATAAAATTTTGCACTTGCAAGTTTTTTCAAAGTTTGGTATAATACTATCATGGCAATATTCTTTAACTTACAAACTCTAGAAAACGAAGCTGGCAGTGATTCTAATAAGTTTGTAGCACTACTTGAGTATCATTATTCAAAACGAGTGCCTTATAAATATTCCAAATATAAGCCTAGCAAAGTCCCACTAAACGGACATAGTTATTTACTTAATCCAACAGAGTTATTTAGTGATAAATCAACAGATGTTTTATACAAAGTACAATACATAAAACTAGCAGCCCGTAGAGATTATAGTTTATATAAACTATACAATTATAAAGCACTACAACTATCGTATTACCCAGATATAGTATACGATGCAATTAAAACTAACCCGTTATTGAATATAACACAATCAGAAATACTCTTTAAATACGAGTAATCTTTCATTAATCCAAGGATAAAACAATGGCATTAGCATTTACAGCAACTAAAGGTAAAGCAGTTAAAAACTCTCATGAGTCATACGTCTACAAAGACGGCGAAAATACAGTACGATTAGTAGGCGGGATTCTTCCACGCTATGTATACTGGTTAAAAGGCAGCAACAACAAAGATATTCCAGTTGAGTGCTTGGCTTTTGATCGTGAAAAAGAAAAATTCACAAATGCAGAGGTAGATCATGTTCCTGCATATTTTCCTGATAAAAAGTGCTCATGGAGCTATAGTGTTAATACACTAGTAGATGGTAAAGTAGTTGTGCTAAACCTAAAAAAGAAATTGTTTGAGCAAATTTGTTCAGCAGCAGAAGACTTAGGTGATCCAACTGATTACACAACAGGTTGGGACGTAGTGTTTAAGCGTTCTAAAACAGGCCCACTGCCGTTTAATGTTGAGTATACCTTAAGCGTATTGCGTTGTAAAAAACGTGCACTAAGCAAAGACGAACTTGCCACTGTTGAAGCAGCCATTCCTATTGATGCTAAGTTTATTCGTGCTACTCCTGAAGAAGTAAAAACTACTCTTGAGCGTATTACCAGTGGCGCTGAAGAAGAATCTGAAGGCGTTGATGGTGAAGCAGTTAGTGATTTAACTCAATAAAAAATAGCCGCTATAGGTTTGCACTTATAGCGGCTTTTACGTTATGAAAATACTATTTACAGCAGACATACACATTAAACTGGGGCAAAAAAATGTTCCAGTTGAGTGGGCTAAGAATCGTTATGCTATGTTTATTCAACAACTTGCTGAACATAGTGCAGATTGCGATTTATTAGTACTAGGCGGAGACGTATTTGATCGTATGCCTACAATGGATGAACTAGAAGTTTATTTTGATCTAGTTGCTTCCATTTCAATTCCTTGTGTTATTTACGCAGGTAATCACGAAGCCTTGAAAAAAGACACTACTTTCTTTAGTTTTTTAAAGAAAAGTACTCAACGGCTTAATAACTTAGTCACAGTTATTGATGACTATCACAGCATTGATAATATGGATTTTATTCCGTACAACAAACTAAAAGATTTTGAAAAATCACCACACCTAACACACGGCAATGTTTGTTTTACACACGTTCGCGGAGAAATTCCACCACACGTTAAACCTGAAATTGATCTTAGTTTATTAGATCGTTGGGACGTAGTACTAGCAGGTGACCTACACAGTTACGAAAATTGCCAACGTAATATTCTTTATCCTGGCAGCCCTTGCACTACTAGCTTTCATCGACATAATGTAGATACTGGCGTTATCATATTTGATAATATTACTCTTAAACATAGTTGGGTTAAACTACAGCTTCCACAACTAATACGCAAAACTATTCAGGCAGGTGACGATATGCCTGCCACAGACTACGACCACACCATTTATGAGATTGAAGGTGACATGAGCGCGCTTGGCGCCATGGCTGATAATAGTTTGATTGATAAAAAAGTGGTAAAACGAGAAACAGATACAGCTCTTATACTAGACCCTAGTATGACACTTGCTGCTGAACTACAAGAGTATTTACTTTATATCCTACAATTACCAGACAATACTGTGCTAGATATTTTACAAGTATTAAACAACAACATGGATAAAATTGCACTAGAATGATTATCTTTGAAGAAATTAGATGGGGCAATGCGTTTTCCTACGGCCCTAGTAATAAAATCAAATTAGACGGTACTCCGCTAACGCAAATTGTAGGAAAAAATGGTCATGGCAAAAGTTCAATTGCACTAATTATTGAAGAAGTACTATTTAATCAAAATTCAAAAAAGATTAAAAAGTCAGATATTCTTAATCGTTATTCAAAAGATAAAAATTACACAATTGAATTAGACTTTAATAAAGATGGAACAAAATATAATGTTGCAGTTAGTAGAACAAGTACTGCTAGTAATATTAGACTTACTCGTGATAGTATTGATATTAGCAGCCACACTGCCACTGGCACTTATAAAACTCTTGAACAAATTCTTGGTTTTGACCATAAAACGTTTAGTCAAATTGTTTATCAAAGTTCGGTTTCGTCACTAGAGTTTTTAACTGCCACAGATACAGCTCGTAAAAAGTTTCTTATTGAATTACTAAACCTAACAGTTTATACACGTGCAGCTGATGTGTTCAAAGAATTAACTAGTGGAATGACTAAACAAGTTGAATCTGCTCAAACTAAGATCAATACTGTTCGTGCTTGGTTAAACAAGTATGAAAAAGAAGATTTAACCATTCGTGAATTAGCAGATGAACCTGCACAACCAACAGATGCAATTAATGAATTAACACTTGTCAACAATGAATTAAAAAACATTGAGTTTACAAATAAAAGAATTACTGCTAATAATAAATATCGAGAATTATTTGAAAGTACTGTAGCAAAATCTATTTTAGCTCCTGTTACTTTATCGAACTCTGATGAATGGCACACAGATCAAAAAATCAAATTAGCAGCATTGCAAAGTCAGTTAAAAAATGGTAAAGCCTTGGCAGCTAAATGTGACGGTCCAACCAGTAAATGCCCTACTTGCACCCAAACAATTGACAATAGTACAATGTACCATATGGTTGAAGAGTTTGAGGCCAACAAAACTAGTTTATTAGCAGAAATTGATGAAATAACTAAAATTATAGCAACAGAAACTAAGCTAAAAGCAGAGTGGGTTAAATACAATGACTATATTCTAGAAATAGAAAAATATCATTATCTTATCGACAAAGACCTAGCAACTACTTTACTAGATAAAAATGACCTAGAAAGCAAAGTTACTGCACTAGAAAAATCAATTTCAGCTGTTAATAGTATAATTTCTAAAGTCAAAGCTAGTAATAAAACGATCACTGAACATAATTCTAAAGTTGCTGTTATATCTGCTCAAATGCAAGATATGAAAACTGAACTAGAAACACATACTGTTGATTTACTAGATAAAGCTAGTCAACTATCTAATTTGCAAGTTCTAGTAAAAGCTTTTTCCACTACAGGTTTAGTTGCCTATAAAATAGAATGTTTAGTTAAAGATCTAGAAGAACTTACTAATGAGTATCTTAACGAACTTGCAGATGGCAGATTTCAGCTATCTTTTAAAATTGCATCATCGGATAAATTAAATGTTGTTATTACTGACAATAGCCATGACGTGGATATCCTTGCTCTTTCTAGCGGGGAGCGTGCTAGGGTTAACATTGCTACTTTGCTTGCTATTCGTAAACTTATGCAAACGTTATCTAATAGCCGTACAAATCTACTTATCCTTGATGAAACCGTGGAAAACTTGGATAGTGAAGGCAAAGAACGTCTTATTGAGGTTTTACTCAAAGAAGAAAACTTAAACACTTTTCTTATATCACACGGTTTTTCTCATCCATTACTAGAAAAACTTCAGGTAGTAAAAGAGAAAAATATATCAAGGATAGAACTATAATGGCAGTAGATCCCCGAGCCAAAGGAGCCCGAGCCGAGACCACAATTCGTGATCAGCTTCGCAAACTCACAAACTTGCAGTGGGAACGGGTACCCAGCTCAGGTGCCTTAGACCCTAAACATGGGCTAAAAGGAGATCTTTATGTACCTGGTGAAAAGAATCTTTATTCGGTAGAAGTTAAACATTATGAAGAAGATCATTTAACTAGCGCAATTTTAACAGGCAAGAGCCCACAATTCTTTGAATGGTGGGCTCAAGCTGTGCGTCAGGGTGCTCAGGTAAATAAAATTCCCTTGTTAATATTTAAACACGACCGATCAAAGGTATTTTGTGCCTTCGAAGATATGCCTAGCGGTGAGTACAGATATTTCTTTATCAATGCATTGGCATACGAAGTATATGTATCACTACTAGACGATTTTGTGACACACGAAGCACCAAAATTTATAGCTTGACCCACAGCTGCAAAAGTGGTATAATACACACATGACTAAAACTTTTCAACAAATAAATACCAGCAATGATCATTCACTAATGATTGTTGATTCACTAAATTTAGCTTTTCGCTATAAACATTCAGGGGCAGTTGATTTTTGCACAGACTATATGCGTACAGTAGATAGTCTTCGTAAATCTTATAAATCTACTAAACTTATTATAGCTGGAGACATGGGCGCATCAAGCTATCGCAAAGGTTTATACCCCGAATACAAGCAGAATCGCAAAGATAAATACGCAGATCAAACCGAAGCAGAGAAAGAAGCTTTTGAGGCATTCTTTGAAGAAGTACAAGGCATACTGTCTAAGTATGAGTCAGATGGCGTATATCCAGTTGTTCGTTTCCAGGGTGTTGAAGCAGACGATATTGCTGCGTACATTGTCAGTAAACGCAAAAAATTCAATCTTGAGCAAATCTGGCTTATCTCCAGTGACAAAGACTGGGATTTGCTTGTTTGTCCTGGTGTATCACGATTTAGCTATGTAACACGCAAAGAAGTAACACATGATAATTGGCACGAACATTATGATTTTGATGTTGATAATTATATTAGCATTAAGTGTCTTATGGGTGACTCAGGAGATAATGTGCCTGGTGTACCCGGAGTTGGCCCTAAAAAGGCTGCTAGTTTGGTCGAAGAATACGGCTCAGCCTATGACATTATTGCGGCGTTGCCTATTAGCAGCAAGTATAAGTATATTGCTAATCTTAATAATTTTGGCAGTGCTGGACTTATGTTGAATTACCAGTTAATGGATTTAGTTACACACTGCAAAGATGCAATCGGTGAGGAAAATTGCAAACAATTAGATACAATACTGGAGAATTATCTTGTTTGATGTAGTAGTTAGATTAAATGATGTTAGAGCAATGCCAGTTCGGGCACATCCAACTGATGCAGGCGCAGATTTATTTAGTATGGAAAATGTAGATATTTACGCAGGCGAAACTAAATTAATAGATACTGGTGTATGTATTAAAATTCCCACAGGATATGTTGGTTTAGTATATAATCGATCATCTCAAGGTAAAATTCATGTTGTAATTCCTCATAGTGTAGGTGTTATTGATAGTGATTATCGTGGTGTTATTAAAGTTTTGTTAATGAACCAAGGTGAAGATCCTTATAAAATTGCACGATTTGATACACGAATTGCTCAACTTGTGATTACACCAATTTTACTGCCTAATTTTATAGGATGGGCAGATACTGGTAAATGGGAAGATACAGAACGTGGTGTCGGCGGTTATGGCAGCACAAATAATAAAGGAAATAAATGACAGCAAGTACAAGAGCACAAGTAATTACACGAAGAACCTATAACAGGCCTCTCTCAGATGATGGTAAAACATTTGAAACATGGGAACAAACAGTTGCCCGTGTAATTGATCATCAACAATGGTTATGGGAACGCGCAGCTAAACGTGAGCTGCTAGATACAGAATTTGCAGAGCTATATGACTTAGAGCAATTAATGTTAGACCGTAAAGTATCTATGAGTGGTCGGTCACTTTGGTTAGGTGGTACAACAGTTGCACAAAAACGAGAAGCATCACAGTTTAATTGTAGTTTTACACAAGTTGAAACAGTTTACGATCTTGTAGACGTGTTATGGTTGTTATTACAAGGTTGCGGTGTTGGATTTAAACCAGTAGTAGGAACACTAAATGGTTTTACAAAAGCCATTAAAAATATTCGTGTAGTGCGTTCAACACGTACTGAAAAAGGTGGACTTGAACATAATGTAGAAACATTTGTCGACGGCGTATGGACTATTAAAGTAGGTGATAGTGCTGAAGCTTGGGCTAAATCTATTGGTAAGCTAATGGCTGGCAAATATGCTGCTAAAGAACTAGTCTTAGACTTTAGTGAATTACGTCCTGCGGGCGAAAGGTTAAAAGGCTATGGTTGGATTAGTAGTGGGGATAGTGCTATTAGCACTGCTTATGTCGCTATTGCAAAAATTCTCAATGGACGCGCTGATAGCCTTCTTACACGCATGGATATTTTGGATATTGTTAATTGGCTTGGGACCATTCTTAGCAGTCGTCGTAGTGCTGAAATTGCTCTTTTCGAGTATGGTCAGCCTGAGTGGGAAGAGTTTGCAGTGGCTAAAAAAGATTGGTGGTTAACTAGCAATAGTCAACGTCAACAATCTAATAATTCATTAGTATTTAAAGAAAAACCGTTATATGAAGACCTTCGAAAAATCTTTGATCTTATGGAAGATGCCGGCGGATCAGAACCTGGATTCATTAACGCAGTGGAAGCTACAAGACGAGCACCTTGGTTTTCAGGATGCAACCCTTGTGTGGAAATCTTACTGGGAAATAAATCCTTCTGTAATCTCACTGAAACTGATATCGGAAAGTTTAAAGGAAATACCGCTGGGTTACATGAAGCTATCAGACTTGCTGCCAGAGCAAATTACCGCCAAACTTGTGTGGACTTAAACGATGGAATCTTACAAGAAAGTTGGCATCTTAATAATTATTTTCTTCGGTTATGCGGCGTTGGCCTTACTGGTATTGCCATGCGTCCTGACATGGGTGGTTACGACTACGAGTTTCTCAAAAGAACTGCTACTGCTGCTGCCATTGGCATGGCTGATGAGCTTAACTTACCTAAACCGAAAAACATAACTTGTGTTAAACCATCAGGAACTCTTAGCAAAATCATGGATACCACAGAAGGTATTCATAAACCCCTAGGTAAATATATTTTTAACAATGTACAGTTCAGTAAATACGACCCTGTTGTCGATAAACTGCGTGCTGCCAACTATAATGTTATTAATCATCCAACGGATGATAGCGGTGTGTTAGTTACTTTTCCCGTTAGATGGGACAATGTTCCGTTTGCTAAAGTAAATGGAAAAGAAGTTAATCTTGATTCTGCTATAGATCAACTTGAAAAATACAAGTTAATTCAAACTAGCTGGACACAGCAAAATACTTCTGTTACTATCTCCTACTCACTAGATGAAGTAGAAGATATTATTCAGTGGTTGTTGCATAATTGGGATTGTTATGTTGGTGTAAGTTTCTTATATCGTACCGATCCTAGTATGACAGCAAAAGACCTTGGTTATCTGTACCTTCCACAAGAAGTTGTAGATGAACATACTTATAATGACTACGTCATTACCTTAAAACCAGTTGATTTAAATGAAACTAATAGTTTCGACGAAATCATTGGTGATGAATGTGCAACGGGCGCTTGCCCCATTAAATAAACTATTATGAACGAAAATCCAGATTTACATTTTACTTTTACTATGCAAGAAGCAAACGCTGTTCTTGCAGCATTACAAGAACTACCTGCTAAAATTAGTAATCCGCTTAGCAAAAAGATGACAGATCAAGCCACTGAGCAAATTGAAAAAATTAAAGCAGACATGGCTTCAGATGTAACTGACGTAGAATAAGAAAAAGCCCCGTAATCGCAAGATTACGGGGCTTTTTTATTAAGTATCATTAAGTATATTTTTACTATCATTATTAACATAAACTACAAATTCATCTGCTAAAAAACTAAGGTGTTCTTTTCCTTGTGTGCTTTTAAAAAATGAACTTAATTTATCTAGGTTATTAGACACGCATACTTGTTGCTGAACATTTAAAGCTTGCCCAAAAGATGAATATGCTTCAAATTTTTGTAATGCAGATTGTACTATTTTTGGGTTTGCTCTTAATGCTTGAGCTAAAGCATCTGGTGTTATAATTCTTAATAATTCTATTAACATATAATATTTTTAATTTATAATCAAGAGATTAATTAACGAATGTTAGTATTATTATTAAGAGGGTTAGCGCTTTGTACACCACTTCCAACATTAATAGCTTGATTAGTTGAATGAATGCTTTGAGCTAAACTAGCAATATAACCACCTAAACGGTCATATTGTGATTGTTGTTGCATTTGTTGTTGCATTTGATTGATGTTATTTGTAGTAGTAACATTAATACCATGTGTAGCTTCTTGTAAACGATTGTCGCCACGCAGTTCAATAATTTGATTATTAGCATCAGCTAATTGACGTTGTAGATTCAATTCGTACTGGTTAGTAATTAATGCACGAGTTTTGTCGCCATCATTGTATACTGCTTTTTGTGTTTCATTAGCAGTAGCCATTACCATAGTATTAATACCATTTAATTGTTGCATAATTGCAACATTATTAGTATTCATAACATCTTTAACAGTATCAATACGATTTGCTAAACTAGCAGTTGTATTGTTTAATTGGCTTGTGATACCAATTGTTTGCGTAGCTTGGCTTGCTTCCATAGAAGCTGTGCCAACAGCAACAGCTTTATCGACCGCACCAATACTTTGCATTAATTGCATATTAGCAGTACCTTGAGCAGTTACTGCTGTACCTGCATCACCATTATTGCCAAAAAGACCTCCGTTGCCTTGACGTAGGAGGCTTCCTAAGATTAAACCACCAATAAGGCCGCCACCGCTGCCAAAACCTAGGCCACCGTCGCCGCCACTCATCATCATACCACTTGGTTGTAAAATTTCTGCCATACTATTTCCTTTTTCTATAATGCTACTTGTTGTAGCGATGTTTACTTCCGCAGTTTTACCTGGAAGCATAATAATTGATTTATTATCTCCATAAGTAAATCCTATAGGGGTTTGACCCTTTTTCCAATTTGTTAATTTAAAATAAACAGTATCACCTGCTTTTACTTCTACTTGCTGTGTTGAGGTAGGTGCATCATTTACATATGCATCTACACTTGCAGTATCCGGTTTTGATACGGTAATTACACCGTCAGCAGGCACTACTACTTTATTTGTTATATTATTAACAGCATCTTCAATTATCCACATTGCTGTCCTTTCTATAATTTTATAAAAATTGACAATATTTGCCATTTTTATACAATAATTATATCATTTTCCCATACTCATTAGCAAGAGCAAATTTAGCTGATGAGCAAGCATTTAATTCACGGTTTTTTGCTGCAAAAGCATAGACGTAAAAAAGCCCCCCAAACACTAAATTTGAGGGGCTTTTTTATTTGCTTTATTTTTTTCGGGCTAATTCGTAGTAAATGGCAATAGCTTTGCCTTCACGAACATTCATAATATCCTTTAATTGCGATACGCCATGATTATCTTTTTACAAATAGCAGAGCGTACAATATCTTCATCTAAGAAATCGATAGTTTCGATTCCGCTAATTCCTTGCAATCGATTTACTGCATCTTCCAATCCAGAATCTGGAATATCAGACTGCTCAGTGTCACCACTAAAAATCATTTTGCAACCTTTGCCAATACGACTAAGCAGCATTTTCATTTCTTCGCGTGTGCAATTTTGAGCTTCATCAACTAGCACAATGCAATCATCAAAAGTAGTACCACGTAAAAAACCTAGTGGAGTAGGTTCAATGTCTTTGTTTTTTAAACAGTATTCATAAAACCCTTTGCCTAGTGCGCGAGTAAAAATACTGTCAAATGGTAGTAAATAAGGAGCATACTTTTCTTCCAGTGTTCCAGGTAAAAAACCTAGTCCGCGGCCTGTTTCCACATTGGGTCGTGTTAAAATAATTTTTTGAACACGACGGTGAAATAGTTCCGAAGCCGCATAACTAGCCGCAATATACGTTTTACCCGTACCCGCGCTACCAATACCAAACACGATGTCGTTGTGTTTAATTGCATCTAAATATTCTCCTTGTATAAAATTTAAAGGTTGTACTTCCTTAAATTTATAGTTGGAAGTATACGGATTTCTAGCATGAAAAACTTCCTCCTCAATTTCTTGTCTTTGACGAGTACGTTTACTACTATTATTTCTTGCCATAAATACCTTTATTTAGTTACTTTTTTAGACACATGCTTTTTATGCATTTTTACTTGTTTGCATTTTTTCTTTACACAAACTTGTTTTGTCTTTGCTTTTGTAACCTCTGCAGCTTGCGCATTAATACACAATGCTGGCGCAATGCATAAACACAAACTTAAAATAAATTTTTTCATTAAAATCCTCTGTTAGTAATTACATGAAATGTAATGCTTATTAGTGGTACGATAATAGCTAAACATCCACCAATCCATAAAGTATTCATGACCAAGGCTGCTTTTGCCTCCCTGTCTCGATGTTTTCGATCTTCTTCTTCTTGTCGTAATTTTGCTCGCTCTTTGGCCATACGTGCACGTTCAGCCATCATTTCTTGCCAAACTTCTGCGTTGCCTGAGTAGAATAATAGGTCTTTTAATTCCTTTTCATGTTGTCGCAAAGCCTTAGAAGCCATTGCAATTTTTAATGCTTCTGAGTTAATTTGAGCATCACTTTTATGCAGACTAGCCATTTTCATTTCTGTGCTAGCAGCGTGTACTTCATCTGCTGCACGATAAAATTGACTGAACTCTCCAATTAAACCATGTATATCTTTTCCTAGAGCTACCGCGGCTTTGATACCTTCAACAGCTCCTTGAGCTAATGCAAAAGCTGTGAACGGATCAATCATCTTACCTCCTATAGCGCAGGTTGTTGTGCTACAGGCACTACGGTTTTCTTATACA
>Ga0209084_1001290_pt1 | contig 21427 bp, 28 predicted proteins | sample C_130820_MF_Meta_FD_187309 | JGI IMG/M metagenome (GOLD analysis project Ga0209084, IMG submission 187309) | Freshwater microbial communities from Lake Croche, Canada to study carbon cycling - C_130820_MF_MetaG (SPAdes) (version 2) | ecosystem: Environmental > Aquatic > Freshwater > Lake...
TGTTAATGCTAACACCCACTGGAAATGATCCATGTTCTTACTGTTAATAAACATCTCGTATGGATGACGCTCGTCACCGTTAAGCACCATATCATTGATAGTGATATACAAAGCGTGCTCAGACTGCGGTGTCTTAATCTTATACGTTGTACCTGTCAAATGCGGTGGTCGAGGAAAGTTCTCGTGTATCATCTCAAACACTACTTTTTCTTCTGTTTTATTGACTACCTTGTAGCCTACAATTTTATGTTCAATTTTATTCATCTATCAAATCCTCAAGCACTTCACCGATAGAATCTATTAGGATACTAAGTCCCCGTAACAACTCACTTGCTAAGTACAGCAAACAACAGATAAGGAATACAGGGAACTTCAATATGTTTATTAGTGTGTTCATCGTTGGTGCTTCACTACGTTAAAAATAGGTTTTTGTTGTTTACACTTATCACACTCACGGTAGCCTAGAGATTGATAGATGCGCCAATGGTCATGCTTGCAGTGCACTGCGCTAGTCACAGGAGTTACTGCCTCTACCTTTTTAACTTTGTCCATATAATCCTCATCGATAAGCCAATTAACCCTACATAAGCAACAAGTGCCACCCAATCATCTAAGGTCATCGTCATCCCCTTTAGTGTATTCAATCATGAAGCAGACCATAGTAATTCCAATTACAGTCCAATACGTTATCTCAGCCATCTTTAAACTCCTCATACTCTTTTTTAAACTCTTCTTTGTATCTTTCGTACTCTGTCCAAAACTCATCATGTAGTCTCTTAACGTCTTCCTGTGTTAAGTCTGGTAGTTTTATGAGAGCTTCTTTATATTCCTGTTTACTCATCACCATCTAATATCTCCTGTTCTTCCATCGCTCTGAGCATCAGCTTGAGTTGCTGTATCTCTGCGAGTATTTTAAGTTTAACTTTCTTTAAATCTTTTTTGTTCTTTTGCGCCATCTCAAGGCGCTTGTATAATTCTTCTTTAGTCATTTCGCCACCATGTTACCTTGCACATCGCGGGTTAACTCATATACCCCATACATCTTACCGTCTCGTAACATAAATTCACCGATGTTAGTCTTGATGATTGTTTGCTTGTGTTTGTTATCCACATAGTTTGTTACTTGTGCAATAAGTAATGCTATTAATAATAACCCTGCTACTGCCCAACCTTTATATTCGTCTTTCATAATCCCACCATCCGATGTTTGATTCTGTCTTTAGCTATGTTTAAGTTATCTACGCTCCACACGTAGCTTGGTCTTCTTCTGCTTACCTGCACTGACCCACATGGTGGGAAGCCTAGCTTCTCCAAATGAAACAGCAAAGTTGTTTTTGCTATTTTATGCAACTCACAGTATTCTTTAATCGTCATGGTTTTCATTTCTTACCCCCTTGTATTTTATGCACTAGCCCAAGCTCTACGTCCGCCCACTCGTGAGCGTCCCACCATGCGTATATACACTCAGTACAATCTGTACCGCCTTTAGAATCAGCAAACCACTCTATAGCGTATTTAGGTCGATGCCACGTTTCATCATTAGGTGGGACTTCATGCCTCCAGTCATACTCCATCCCATGCACAATAACGTCTGCTTTTACTATTACGCCTTTATCTCCGTATTTACTAGTAACTATATCCCCTGGGCGGTAAAAAGGTTTAGCTCCTACAGCTTCTTTTTTAATCATTGCACTGTCCCCATAGCGCTGTCGTTACAGACAGCCATAATAATTCGAGTCGGTCTTTTGCTCATCTGATAAGCCCCTATTGCAAGATTCCATTCTTCCTTAGCATTGTTGCAAGCCATCAGGCTGTCGTAGGGTATAGTAGTTGTGGTGTAGGCTACGGTTTCGTGAGATGTTGTTCTGCCGCGTTTGTCGATGTTAATATCGACAGTTAAAAAAGATAATGTAAGTACAAGTGTTGCGCTCATGTGTGTTCTCCTATTACGCTGCAAATATAGCAGTCTTGTTATCAATTCTTTCTTTTATAAAACCTATATTCTCTCTGATGACAGGTTCTACATTTTTAAGTAACTCTTCTTGCGCATCATCGTTAACCATCATAAATAGTGATGCCAAACCTTTATGAAGTACAATAGACAACTCAGCCATATCAGCAGGGTCACCCATTGAGTCTTTTAGCGAAGCATTTATTGCTTTTATGTACTTAACTTCTTTACTCATCGTTTTGTCTCCAGCACAGCTTTACGCAATATCTTACGAAGTCTTGTGTTTTCGACCTGCGTTGCGTTTTGCATAGCCGCTAACACTAAGAATAAAAATAACATTAGTACGTATGCCGCATTAGAGGTGTCTAACCATGTTAAAAATTCAATCACGTTGTTCATTTTAGTATCCTTTTAGAATTCTTTTTGCTTTTGTTATAGCAGGGTCTGTGTGTTCGTATGTAAAATTATATGAGTCATAAGGTATGTGTGCTTTTTTAAACCGAGCTTTTACTTCTTCTTCAGTCCATAAAGTAATGTGTTCAGTTGGTTTACCTTTAATCGACCAACCCCAAACCTTAGCTTTTTTATAAGCTATTATTCGTTCAATAGGATCGTCATAAGTAAGCATATACTTTTCTGGGTCATACTCCTTACCAAACATAGCACATAAACCTTTGAAATCTTTTTCATTGAAAAACGCACTGACTTTAAGACGTTTCTTGGTCATTTTGTTTCTCCAGTTAATGTTGCGTAATTGTGATCTGATTTAAAATCTGATATATAAATATCATTTTCATCATCGTATGCTAGTGCATCGTTATAAATTTGCATGACGCAATCATCAACATTTTCATAAACGATTTCTTTTAACTTGTCTGAACCTGATAGTTCTTCACCATCTTCGTCATAAAATAAAATGTCGTCAACATAGCACTCACGATCATCTTCTGTTTCATGGTAAAATGTTGCTGGTCTATATGAACCACTTAATGTTGCTTTAGCCACAACGCTTATGGTGCATAATTCGGTGCTTAAAATATCAAAATATATTTGTACTTCCATCGTTGTATCCTTTTAGGTTTTTGTTGAACTCGGAGCAAAGTTTAAATAATAATGATGACTATGTAAAGCTATGCTTGACATTTATTTTATCAACGCAGGGCTTTTAAAAGATTAGATTGTGAAATGTCTTTATCTTTCAACACGTTAACTACACGCTCATCGATGGTACTCTCTGCCACTAAATGAATAATCCTAACCGGCATCGTCTGCCCTTGCCGATGAAGTCGAGCATTAAACTGCTGATAATATTCAAGCGACCACACTAGTGAGAACCAAATAATGATTGATCCTCCATGTTGAATGTTTATGCCATGACCAAATGATTGGGGGTGGGCAAACAATAATTTAATTTTTTTTGCATTCCAAATATCGATGGTGGATTGTTTGCTATCTAAAAGGATACCAGTGCCGAACCTTTTCTGAAGACGTTCAAGATCAGCCTTATAGTTATAAGCCACAAGAATGTTATCGCTTTCATTTAAATCAATTAGCTCAGCAAGGGCATCTAGCTTTTCATCATGCGTCACAACATAGTTATGAAACTCATCTGTGTACTGTGATCCGTTAGCGTACTGCAAAAGTTTATTTGCAAGTACTCCTGCACTCAGTGCTTCAATCTCATTACCTTCAATCTCAATAAATAGATTCTTCTCAAATTCTTTGTAGTCATTAAGTACAGATTTGTTTAGAGATACTGTCTCGTACAAGTAAATACGCTCAGGCAGTTCAAGATAATCCTCCGCTTGCATAGACAGTGTGTAGTTGCTCATTAGCTTTTCAATCTGCTCTTGAGCACCAGATCGAGGTGTGAATTTATAACCCATATAATCTGTCTCAAAGAAGCGATGCTTAAAGACTGTCATTGTTTTACCCAGTGATGCGCCATAGTCCACTAGGTAGCATTGTGACCATAAGTCGAGTAGTCCATTTGGGGAAGGTGTACCTGTCAGTAGGAGCATGTAGTTAACGAATGGTAGTGTCTTCTTAATCGCTTTGAATCGTTTACTTCCAGCGTTTTTAAAACTACTGGATTCATCGATAACCACCATATCAAAAGGAAAGTTCTTACCGTAGTGCGTGACAATCCACTCGATGTTTTCTCTATTGATGACGTACACATCTGCATCAAACTGCAACGCTTTGAGTCGTGCTTGTTGCGGACCTGTCACGATTTGAAAGCGTAAACCTTTAAGATGTGACCACAGAGCAGCTTCTTGTTTCCATACACTATTGGCTACACGCAAAGGTGCTACGACAAGAACTTTGTTTACACAAAAGCTATCTATTAAATCACTGATTGCTGTGAGCGTAGACACCGTCTTACCCATACCCATACTCAGTAGAAGCATGGCGCGTTTCTTTTCTTTGATAAAGTCAACTGTGTGGAACTGATACTTGTGCATATTATGTTTATGTAGCATTAGTAAATCCTCGTCACGTCTTCAATCCAGTCGTCTACTTGCTTGATTGAGTTGAGTACATAGACTTTAGCTCCTAACGCTCTACGCTTTTCATGATCTCTTTCTTGAGCTGCGGTTGCTTTTCTTCCTGGTGCTTTGAGTTCTACAAAACTAATATTATTTTCCGGTAGCGTGATGACGCGATCAGGTACAGCTCGTCTCCCTGGTGAAGTAAACTTTTCACATAGACCACCAATCTCTTTGACTTTGTCGCATAGGTATTTCTCAACTTGTTTTTCTAACATATCCAATATCCTCTAGTAATTCTTTTGCTTTTGTAATGTAGTAATTTAAATCCACGTCCACAGGAAATGTATCAGGCAGTACCATGCAAGGGCGACACGCTTGTGACAGTGGAACTTTGTTTCCGTTCTTCTTGTACTCTAATTGTTTATCTTGCAAAGCAGGGTCATTGCTGTGATAGAAGCGAATGGCTTTACCTAAGTAGTCACCATCAAAGATTGCGCCCCCTGTTACACGACGACAGCTAATGTACTTAGTAATATCTTTACACTCGAAGATAGTCTGCTCAACTGGTGTACCATTGATGACTTGCTGTGTCACTGCATCATAGACAATGCGACCATCGGGGTTCTTACCAATTGACTCACCAGTAAAGATACCTTTACCTTTGTAACTACCGTCCGTTTTAATGGCAAGGTATGAGTTCACATCTCTAGATGCCACTGCTTGATAATCTGTTTGCTCAAGTTGATACGATGTTTGAAGCTCCCAATCCCAGAGCAATTCGTGTACTTTATCTAATTCAGTACGTTTGTAGTACACAACAATACCATCTGTGTTAGCGCTAACTACTTTAATCCCATTGTCTTCAAGTGTCTCAACTAACATGAGCAGAGATAGTTGCCCTGTAATCGTAGTCTGCAATAACAGCTCAGGTGAGTATAGGAAACTATACTTACTTCCAAACTTACCGTAGCTTCCGTTAAGACAAATTTTAAGTGTGTCAGCAGTGATCTTATCTCCACTGCGTTTAGCTTCAATGCGTCTATTGATAATTGATTTGTATAATTCTAAGAATGATTTACCAATGTTTTCTGGATAGAGTTCTTGTTGCATAATGATGCTCGGATAGAATGATCCAACATCAAAGTCAGACAGTGCGTACTCATCATTGCTTGTAATGTACTGCGCTTTTTCACATGAGTGAATACCACCTATCCCCATTTGATACTCAGTTGATCCTATAGTGATACGCTCACCTAACCACGTTGGGCATTCAAGTGTACCGCTATCTGCAATAGTGAACTTCTCGGTAAGCAGTCTTTTAAATACAGCGTTTAGCTCAGCTGATTTGAACTTAATAATTTTCGGATCACGATAGTTAAATGAGTGCCGAGCATCATAGCTTTTTGCTTTAAACTTCGCTAAAGGTATCTTATAGAGTGATTGCATCTCAGACTTGATGAGTGCTTCAGCAATCTGCGCATCAGACTTGGAGTTGAGATTGATACCGTATTGTTTGCTCATTGATTTGCGTAAATCAATTTGAGGTAGCAGAGTAGTGTAGAGCAGTTGTGTTAACTCCAAGTCATTGCGGCAGTACACTTTGAGTTGTTCACGTTGAGCAGGTGAGATAATTTCATCAGGTTCTATTGGTAGATCTTGCAAGGTTTTACAATGTAGCCTACTACCATACACTTTAAGACTTCCTTGACCTATAGCAATTTCAATTAAGTCTATGTGATTATAATCAGCAACAGTTAAATCATGCTGACGTACGATGTGCCAAGCTGGGAGTTTAGATAAGATGAGTTCATTGCTAAGCGTATGCAATGCTTTAGTAGTATAGCCAGATAACGCTGCGGTAATCATAGGTAGGTCATACTTGATACCATTGAAGCTGACTGTTTCTCGCTTCATTGTGTCGCGTATGAGTTTGATGTCGTCTTCAGATAGTGAAGCATTGTCGTAGATTTCTACTTGGCGTACACGATTAGTTTGTGTATTGAGCGCGGCAAATAGCCAGTAGTTTTTGTAGCATTCGGTGTCAATGATAATAGCCATAAGGAGTATCCTTATAATAGATGTTAAAAAACCTCTAAGCTTATAGAGGAAAGCATAGAGGTTGAATTGATAGCACTAAGCCTATTGATAAATCGCTTAGTTAATAAGAGAGTTGTTACTTAGAACTATCAAGAAAAGCCGCTTCACGCCCAGCATAATTGTTTGTATTTATGCACCTTTTCTAACGGCTTTTATTGATAGTTGCCGGCACTGATCTCCGGCTTGCTGACAAAACTTTCAGTACATGACATTGCAATGATTTGAACGTCGTTTACTCCACGCTCCATGCTACGTATCAGCCTACGCATTAACTATCAGTGAAACACCCTGTGGTTGAGTGTATCTGTAGCAAGAACATTCCTAGAATTGGGTATACAGGATGTTTCACTGATAGCTCTGCACCATTTTGGTGCAGAGCATGGTACTACTTAGAACTCGTCATCGAGTTCATCAAAATCATCGAGACTTGCACCAGTGCTGTCGCCAAACGACTCACCGTCTTTAGCAAACTGGACGCCGAGCAAGTTACCTAGAATCTGTTTACCACCTAATGGGTGATCGCTATACCAGAACTCCAAGATAGCATTGACGTAGCAACCTGCGTAGATTTTGTTATCTTCTTCGGTTAAAGGTGTTTTGTCTTTGTCGATAACTAAAAGGCGTTTAGTACTACCCCCTTTTAAAGCCATCATACCTTCATAACCATCATAGTCTTTCTCATCACCGTCAGTGAAGGCGGTGATTTTTAAACCTTTCGGTGTTTTACCTTGAAACTTCTCAGCTATAAACGCATCGATAGCGTCTTGAGTTTGTTTGTGCTGTGCCGAACCTTTAGGCATCAAAAACGTGGCTTCATATTTGGTTTCAACACCATTGAAGACAGCTTTTTTAAAGATAGCTGGAAAAGACAAACGTACATTTTGTAATTTTAATTTAGTGCTCATGATTGTATCCTTTTAATTTAAGTTGTTGTGGCTAAGTTGCCGATGTCAATTGTACGCTGACACTTTTAAGGTGTCAACTTTTATTTTTTAATCAAAGTCATTTGCGCAGATACCCAGTGCAGGGCGTTTGTCTGAAGCAGGTACGAGTGTAGGCTTACCAGACTTTTTAATGATGATGTCGTTAAGCTCATCCATGTTCTTCTTACCTACTAACTTCTCAGCTTTAGCTACAGAGATGAACGATGTTTCGTATAGCTCGTAGTTAGCATAGTCTTTAGAGAGCACAGCTTCAGCAATAGACTGGTCAGCCCATTCGCGACTACTACGACCTTCAACTATCTTAAAGCCATCAAACTTTTCACCGTTCTCAATCTTAGCTCTGACTGTATCTTCTACAGCAGAGAGCCATGACTTGATGAGTGTTGCATTGCTGAGCGCATTAGATAGTTGCTCATCAGATAAGGTGTTGACTTGAGCTAGATCATCGAAGTCACCTAGCAGCGTATCTTGCGTCATCTTAAGTAGCTCAGGGCATCGTGCTTTATGACTACACCATTGGCACTGCTTCTCACCAGGTGTGCGCGGTGCACCTGGTAGCATAGCCAGTTTGGCTTTTTCTTTTACCTCTTCACCGAACTGATACAGCTCATCAATACTCATCTCGTGCATATCAATGTTATCAAGACGCGGTTGCACGATATGCTTTTTGATTGTCTTAATATCATAGATAAAACCAAACTCATGCACAGCACCTAACGCATAGATAGATAGCTGTGTGCTATCAGCGTACACTTTGATACCTTTACCGTACTTGAGATCAATGATGTGCAAGGTATCACCGTCAATGACGATGCAGTCAGCTGTACCAAAACCGTCAGGTGCATAGTCAGAGTAGTTTACTTTTTGCTCAAAGAACTTCTCACCAGAAAACTCAGCTATGTAGTCTAAGTAAGTTTGCACATGCAGGCACATCTCGTGTGTGATGGTGATACCTGTTTCTGGATCTAAGATGTTCTCATAGGTAAATGGTGACACCTCTTTCGTTAAACATATCTCAGCTAAAGAGTGCGCAGCGGTACCTTCATCAGCAAAACGAGAACTGCTACGTTTATACTGACGTTGAGCTTCAACTGAACCTGCGCAGTTGAGCCATGTCGCACTGCCACTTGCGGAAAGCTCGGCATGGGCAGCCATTAGAGTGACTCCAACTTGTCTTTAAGTGCAGGAAGATCAGCTTCAACGACTTTATCAATAGTTGTTGCACCATACCCGCTGATGATGTTTTTAATAATTGGCTTCATGTCTGAGTTAGCACGCACAAGTGACATGCATAAGTCTTTAAGCTCTTGTCTGTTGATGGTTTGTGTTTGTGCTACAGCTGGTTGCTCAGGGACTGGGTCTTCTTTAGCTTCAACATACGCTTGTGCTTCTGGTGTAACTTCTACTACAGGTGTTGTTGTTTGCGCAGGGTGCTGAGTAGTTAAGTCGTCAAGGCGATCAGCAATGAGATCGATGACCTCATTGGTAAAAGGAAAGGTTCTGACTAGTCCATTGATTGAGATTACTCGCAAGAAGTTTGCGATTTCTTGGTTTGTCATGTCTTCTAATTTCATTATAGTTCTCCAGCTAATTTTAATTTAAGTATTTCAAGTTCAATAATTGTTTTTCTTAATTCTTTTTCTAAATATAGCACTCGTTCTTCAAGTGATAGTTCAATAATTGGAGCGGCACTGCGCACCACGTCTGGGTTTTTAAAAGTTTTCATAATCTACCCATTTCAATTATTTCTTTTAAGCTTATACAGTTGTCTTCACCTTCCATATGACATATTGAATACAATTCAATTATTGCATACCAGTCTGTGACTTCTTCTATGTCAGCCGATTTAATAGGTGATGAGAAACTTGCCAATGAACAATCTTGATCGTCAGTACTTCTAGTACCATCACCTTGTCGAATTCTAATCCTAATATGTATTTGATTAGCCCCTGCTGTACATTTTTGATGCTCAATGAGCATCTCAGTTTTTAACTTGTTTAACTCGTCTAATACTGTATCAAGATGAGTACCACTTAAGCATAACTTGCGGATTAAACTACGATCAAGGTATTTGCTTATTATTGTACGTGCCATGTGTTGTTGCCTTTTAGTTGCATTATAGTAGAATGTCAATCATAGCTTAACTAACTAAGAATAACAAGGATAAATAGTAATGACTGAAAAAACATTAATCGATGCGGTGGTCGCCTACTTCGGTAATCAATCTGCTATGGCACGGGCACTCGGTGTCACACGCGCATCAGTTAGCTGTTGGATAATTAACGGCATAGTACCCCCTGCTCGCGCCATACAGATTGAGAAAGTAACCGAAGGTGAATTCAAAGCTACTGATTTGTGTTAGTTGTTACTTGCATATAGTGATTCACTTTCTCTACGTCTGCTTGTAGGGTTGTCAATAATACAAATTTTGATAATGTTATAAATGATTTCAGTAGTAGTGGCTCCAGCCAATGATACTTCTTGAAGCGTATCATCATTCCAATATATGTACTGAAATGTACCAATACCTTTGTAGAAATCTAAGTACATGATTTTCATGTTTCTAGCTAAGTCTAAATCTGAGAATAAACTTATAATGTACTGATTGTACTTGTGACAATCCCCTGCATTCTTTGAGTCATAACCTGACATATTAAAACGTAAACCAGATCGGCTATCTGATATATGAACTTGATCTCCATTTTTAAATAACTCTACGTTTTTATTTAAATCTAAAGTATCTCTTATCCATCTTTTTATTTCTGACTCATAATTATTATTAAAACCATTACTATGATTAATTTTATTGTTAATTGCTTGTACAAGTTGGTTCATTTCGTACCTCCTAAAAATAAATTGTTTGCATAAAAATTAAACTGCGATATTATGTTAATCTCATTTAACAATAAACGCAAGGATTTTTATGAATGATTTTTTGCAAGAGCTACAAGAACTCTTGAAGACCTACGATGATAAGTCGCTTAGACAGATAGGTGAGCAGTGTGATGTGAGTTATGTCACCATCTGGAATGTTAAGCACGGTAGGGCAACGAATCTTACAGTGGGCACCTATAATAAGATTAAACAAGGATTGAGTGGAGGTGATAATGCGTAAGTACACTATTAGTGCAGGGGTTTTAAGTATTGCTGAGTGTGCTCATAAATCAGTCTCATGGAAGACTATTGTTAATACGCTCAGCACGCTTAAAGTTGGCAGTGATAAGGAGCAGTTTGGGTGGCTCGTTGGTGGTCAGTTTAAAAATGATTATCGCAATGATGATAATCTTATGTTTCGCAGTTTACTTACTGTTGACGTTGATGAATATGAGGGTGATTTAACTGACCTTGAGTTTGACTTGTCACTCTTTAACTTTAATTACGTTGTGTACTCTACTTGGCGTAGCACAGCTGATGTAATGCGCTTTCGTATTGTCATTCCTTTGTCGCGTGATATTAGCGGTGATGAGTATGAGAAGTTAGCTGAGAAGTTCATAGCGAGTTATCCACAATATGGTTTTGATGCGTGCTCTTCCACGCCTTCTCAGTTTATGTACAAGCCTTGTGTTAAGACGCTTGATGGTGCGTTCACGTTCAGCGAGAGTTCACTGGGTGATTTTCAAGTGACTGATGATAGCTTCTTTACCGCTGAGGAAATCTCACAGGGATTGATGGCTATTGAGGATAGCGTTGATAACGCACTTGAGATGGCGGTTGCACATGAGCCACTTGATATCAGCGATGCTGAGGTTGATGCGTATCTCGCTGCTTTTCCAGCAGAGGGGCTCGACTATGATGAGTGGTTTCGAGTACTTCAAGGATTGCGTCATCAGTATAGAGGTAGTGATAAAGGTTATCACAAAGTCTACGACTGGACAGCGCTCAACCCCACACAAACCGATGCTCAGCTACGCGAGATTAAGTATAAGTACAACACTATTCGTCAAGTGCGTAATCCTGTCACCTTTGCATCTGTTATTAAAATGGTCAAGGATAGTGGCGCTGACATTGGCTTAGCGATGGTTGAGTCTGTTATGTCGGATCTCGATGCAGGGGGTGGTGTTTACACGGATGCTCAATTTGAAGAGTTGAAGTCAAAGCTTGTTAAGTTACCTTTGCACGTTGTTCCTCAGACTAAGCGTCAGCAGATAGCGCAAGAGATATTTAATACCTGGGGCAAAGCTGTTGGTGTTACCAAGGCTGCCATCGCTCGTGAGCTGATGCCTCGTAAGCGTGAGCTGACTACGAGCGTTGAAGCACCGAGCTGGCTCGATGGTTGGGTGTATGTTGAAAGTACTTGTGAGTTTGCAAATCTTGATTTGGGATACGCTATACGCAAAGAGGCGTTCAATGCCAAGTATGATAGAGAAGGTGAGTGCTTGGTGGCGGAGCGTACCGCCGCGTCAATGGCTCTTACAGACTGGCGTTTGCAGACGGTGGTCGACATGATGTATTGGCCGCGAGGTGAATCTATATTTGTGATGAATGGTAAATCCATGGCAAATCTTTACACACGTCAAGGTGTTGCACCGTATGAACCTGATGTTGAGGCGGGTGAAGTTGGTATTGATGAGGATGGTGCACGCGTCATTGATTTATTTATGGCTCACGTCAAGCACATACTGGTCGATGAAAGTGAGCAAGAGATATTGCTTGATTGGCTTTGTCATGTGGTTAGAAATGAGGGTGAGCGTGTGCAGTGGGCGTTGCTTTTGCAAGGTGTGGACGGCTGCGGTAAATCGTACTTTGTTAAGGTGCTTGAAGAATGTCTTGGTAGTAATGTTAACAAGGTTGACGCATCTACTATTCAAGAACGCTTCACGGGTTGGGCTTACGGCTCGACAGTCAATGTGGTTGAAGAGATACGCGTAGCAGGGTCGAACAGATGGGAAGTGATGGATAAGATGAAACCGTTTATCACTAACGACACTGTACAGATAGAGCAGAAGGGTAGAGATCATCGCACTGTTCCTAATTTCTGTTCCTATTTTCTTTTAACTAATCATCAGGACGCGATACCAATCACAGGTAATGATCGCAGGTACGGTATCTTGTACTCGCGTTTTCAAACCGAAGCGCAATTGTTTAAGCATTTTGGTGGAGCGCATGGGGTTGAGGCGTATTTCGCTGAGCTGTTTAGCGAGACACTTCGTCGCATTGACGCTATCGCATGGTATTTAAACAGTGGTCGTGACATTAGTGAGCGTTTTAATTGCAGAGGTCGTGCGCCTGTGACAGCGTCACGCGGTATGATGATTGACTATGGTGTATCGCATGACCTTGAAGTGGTGCGTGACGCTATTGCACAGCATTCCTGTTATTTAATTAATGATCGTGTCGTTGATGTGAGTTTACTGCGTAAAAAGCATGAAGATGATCTTTTTGGTGCAGGGGGTGGTGATAAATTACCTATGACGAATACTTTGAAACGAATTATGCTTGAGCTTGGTTATCAAAAATTCCCTAATCGCATCAGTAAAATGATAAATGGTGTTCGCATTCAGAGTGTCATATGGCACAAGTCTGAGGTCGATGAGGCAGAAATACTTGACAGATTTGAAAAAATGTATGTCGAAAAAATGGACATTCCCTTCTAGTTTTTTACTCACAAGGGCTTTTTGCTAATGTGAGTAAAGACCATTTCATTTTTAAGGTCTTTACTCACAAATCAAAAATTACTCTTTACTCATTTATAGTGAGTAATTATTATGAGTAATCTATAAGTTATTGATTTTTATATATTTATACTATTATTTACTCTTAATCTCACAATAAATAATAAATAATAAGAAATAGTATAAATAGATAAAAATAGGTAAAAAGAGGGTAAATATAGGTAAAAAAAAAACGTTTACTTAAGTGAGCAATACAAGGGTTTTTAGTGAGTAAGAGTAAATGTAGTGAGCAAATTTTCTTTGTATCATTTTAGCCGTGCAACCACTGCCGCATCACTCACTGCCGAAAATCACCGCAGTGAGTGCGGAGGTTAGGATTTTATTTTAAGTGCGTAGAATTAAATTTTCCCACGCGTTGTTGGATTTGTTTTTATCTGCGTGATAAATACGACCAACAGGGTATCGTCCTGTCATGCAAATCCATGCTGCGTAATGACATGGAACGATGCAAGGTCGCTTCTCTTCATCTTTAAAGGTGACGTAACGTGATCCATCAGATTTATTGAACGTGCCTTTTGACCATCTCGGAACGTGGTGTGGTGCTTTAGGTTTCCATGCGAATTCGCCCGTGTCAGGATTGTAGAGAAGCTTATCGCCATTGGTGATGTAGTTTGTGTATTTCTCTTGACGCAATCGCATTTCTTCTTTGATTTGCTCGCGTGTAATCTCAATGGATCGCTTGATATGATGTGCGTGCAAGTTCGCTTTAATCGTATCCACTAGACGTTTATCGTCTGTGAGATTACACCATCGGTTGTCTAGCTTGTTACCGTTGATATGGTAAACAGGTCGCCACTCACCTTTAACTATTGCCCATGCGAGCTGATGGCATAGGTAATTGCGATTTTTATACTTAAATCGCATACCTTCTACGATTGATTTTTCCAAATCGTCAACGATGACGGTTGTCCCGTCCCGTGTGAGCTCTTGTTTATACGCTTTCTTTACAAGCGGTGTGCCTTTGAATGGTGTTCTGTATCGCCCGCGTGTCTTTTCTCTATACTCAAAAACGCCCGTGTCAGGATCGTAAATGAGTAGTTTACGCACCTGAGTAGGTGTTAACCATTGCGACGGTTCGCGTGCAAGGCGTGTGTGTTTATACTTGTAAGGCTGCGCAACATTGAGCGCGTTTAATCCTAGATCTATATCGGCCATATTTTTATCCGTGGTAGCTTGTGTGAATATGAAGCTTTTATCATATAGCAAACTCGATAGATGAGTAAACTTATAGAGTGGGGTTTTTAATGAATAGGCTTATCCTTATTTTATGGTTTGATGATATGGTGTTTTTATTGCGTTTAAATTGCTTTTAAATGCCTTTTAAGCCTTGTTTGATGTTTGGGTGATAGGTTGGTATAGGTTAACGTGTTAACAAGGCTTAAAACGTTTTTAAATCGCTTTATTTTAGGCAATAAAAAAGCGCTGCAGTGTTACAGCGCTTTAAAAATTATTGGTATTACTCGTACCAGTTTTCGCAATCTTCTAAAACGTCAACTATACGCCCGCTAACATCAATTAATGTGCTGTTAGAATCATAGATTTGCGCGTGGATCATATCGCCTATATCTTTGCGTTTTTCGCTACGAACAACGGTATCGTTATCAAGTAAATAAGTGTAAAAGCTCATTTTTATATCTCCTGTTAATAAATTGTTTCGTACTGAATTGCTAAATTCGCATTGCTAATCGAATGATGGATTTGAAAACCGCATTCTTCAATGCTTGTGAATTCGCCAAATCTTTTTTCATGCCATCTCAAAAAATTCATTATTCGCATTGCGTGTCGTTTGTTTGAAAAGCAACAAACGCACTTGCTATTAAAAATCAGCGCGTGTGTAAGCACTTTACTTGACGCGTTTACTTCTATAGTAAAATTATTCATTTGTTTTATCCTTGTAGTTTATCGATGCAAAATTGCATCACATAAGCGCTTATAGAGTGTTATAAGCGCTTATATGTTGAAATCTTTACTTGATTATTTCATTGATAAAAGTGACGTCGTTATGGGAATAACATAAACGACAATTATTACATGATCCGTGGCAATTGATATCAACGTTGGTATTTTTAGAATGAGCTGTAAACACTTTATTGAAGTGTTTAGGTAATAATGCTGCATCGTCAATTACTGAACTGGAATAGATTAAAATCAGATTACTAGGCTTAACGATGTTATTTAATACGCGTGACACTAAGTTCTTACGTTTTGTCCACAATGTAAAAATAGTGTTTGGATTATGGCTAGCTATTACAATGTAATTTTCAAAATGTTTTGAATTAATCAGTTCACCATATGAATGAAATCTGAAAATTGACGCGTTAATGATAGGCAATTCGCGTGTAGTTAGATCACGCTGCGATAATATGACATTTTTTTCTAAAGCGTTATGCAATGACGACCTCATGTTTTCGAATTTTGCCGCATAACATTTTTTACAAACCGCGTCGGTTTTTCGCATTTTTGAGCAAAATTCATTGCTGGTTGTAGAAGTATTAATTGATTGAATACCGGCCATTTTACCATTGCCGTTTGTTACATGAATTTGAAAGTGTTTCATAATTTTAGCCTTTTAAAATTTTAGTTTATAGGGTTGTAGTAAGATTGACGTTTACCAGTCTACAATAATGTCATTAATTTTTTTTCTGAATGATTGATAATTATCATACTTGTACACAATGCCATTATCATAATGATTGATAAGCCAAAAACTATCATCGTAAAAACAAAATGATATTTTTTTATCAATCATAGGCTTATTTGCCACAACAAACTGAAATTTTACGCCTTGCATCAAGTGTAATTTATTGATTTGGATTTTCATGATTTTAACCTTGTAGTTCAATAGTTTATAGTGTTTTAGTGTGGCTATGTTATAGGGTTTTATTGTGAAAATAGCACTAATACTGCAATGATTATCAACAAATAGGCAACAAAGCCATAATAATCCAACCTCAAAAATGCAAAACCACGCTGCAAACTATACAGTGAATTAAAATCATGTCAAATAATACTTTACACTTCTATCAAGTTTACCACCCAAAAAACCTAAAATGCTAACAATGTCAACCACTTGTTGACATGATAAAAGTTTTTAACATGATGACAATGAATGCGGTTATTGCCTGTGCATAACTTTCTAAACTGCCTGTGCATAACTTTCTAAACTGCCTGTGCATAACTTTCTAAACTGCCTGTGCATAACTTTCTAAACTGCCTGTGCATAACTTTCTAAACTGCCTGTGCATAACTTTCTAAACTGCCTGTGCATAACTTTCTAAACTGCCTGTGCATAACTTTCTAAACTGCCTGTGCATAACTTTCTAAACTGCCTGTGCATAACTTGTTGCAAGGTTACGAGCTGTGCTGCTGTGCTGCTGTGCTGCTGTGCTGCTGTGCTGCTGTGCATAACTCTATAGCGTAGCCTGTTCATAACTTTGTAAGTCTTTGATTCTATTAGACTTTTTACCTGTGAGGTATGGGGGTTAAATTTGCCATATCACCAAATCATCGACCCCCACCCCCACTTTTTCCTCAGCTTCCGTGTCGCGCTCATACTATCGATTTTCCTCACTCAACAACTGAAATTTGCCGTTTTCTAAAATTTTTATAAAAATATACACAAATTGTCAACATCAGCCTTACAGCTAAACAGAAATACAACCACTACCCCCTGTGCATAACTTTTCACGCTTAAAAATTTTTTATATAATTTTTAAAAGCAAATGTGTTAACATCTGCCTAACTTATTCTTCACACATAAAAACTATGGACACAAACATCCTAAATTTTATATGGGAACCAAAACTCCCCCTGCCACAATTATGGAATAACGCCTGTTGTGATCCATCTTTTGTTGACGCAAATGAAATTCAAATCAATCCAACAAAAGAAGATGAGAAAGAAGCGCGTGCGTTTGTCTTTCAAACACCCTCTGCTCCAAGCAAACCAACTACACCTGGCGCTGCCATTGCAGCACGAAGATTATTAGCGCAATATGATTTTTCTATGGCTGATGAGTCAGCACGCCTGCGAACCTATGCTATCTCACGCCTGCTCGATTTAGCGGAAAGTGAAAAGGAAAGCGTTGCCTTAGGAGCAATAGAGAAAATTGGTAAGATTGCTGAGGTTGGATTGTTTGAAACTAAGATCAGTATTGATATTGGTAATAAGACAACTGATGAACTTGAAAAAGATTTGCAAGGGTTGATGAACAAATACATGAGTTCGCTTAATGTCATCAACGCCTAATATTATTCCAGCTGACGTTCTCAATCAAATGAGTGAGACGGATCGTATCCGTGCGCTTGAATTACTGACTGAGCTTGACCATCGCAACACACGAGCAGCTGCACAAAAAGATTTTATTAAATTTGTAGAACGCATGTGGCCAGAGTTTATTCCAGGTCGTCACCATTCCAAAATGGCAAGAGCGTTTGAGCGTGTAGCACAAGGTAAGCTCAAGCGTTTAATTATTAATATGCCGCCTCGTCATACTAAGTCTGAGTTTGCATCGTATTTACTACCGGCATGGTTTTTAGGGCTATACCCAAATAAGCAAATCATGCAAATCTCTCACACTGCCGACATGGCAGAGGGGTTTGGACGTAAAGTTAGAAACTTAGTTGACTCAGATATTTATCATACTATTTTTCCAGACACTCGACTACGTAGAGACTCTACCGCTGCGGCTAGATGGAATACGGATAAAAATGGTACTTATATTGCTATGGGTGTTGGCGGTGCAGTTGCTGGTAAAGGTGCTGATTTATGTATTATTGATGATCCAATTTCAGAGCAAGAAGGAAAAAGCAATAATCCTGAGCCACACAACTCAGTTTATGATTACTACATGACCGGTCCTCGTCAACGACTTCAGCCCGGTGGGGCAATAATCTTGGTTCAAACTAGGTGGTCGAAACGAGATTTAACAGGAAGACTTGTTGAAAACATGATTAGCTCCCCAGATGGTGACCAATGGGAAGTTATCGAATTTCCAGCTGTGCTTCCATCAGGTAAACCGCTATGGCCAGAGTTTTGGCCACTAGAAGAATTAGAAAAGACACGATTATCTGTTGATGTACGATTTTGGAATGCTCAGTACTTGCAAAATCCAACGTCTGAAGAAGGAGCGATAATTAAACGTGAATGGTGGAAACGATGGGAAAAGCAAAACTCGCCTACACTAGATTACATTTTAATGTCGTGGGATACTGCGTTTGAAAAACACAATCGAGCAGACTTTTCAGCATTGACTGTATGGGGTGTTTTTGATGCTGACAACGATGACGGAACTCAACAGCCAAATATTATACTTCTTGATGCAGTAAAGAAACGTGTAGAGTTTCCAGAACTTAAAGAATGGGTAAAAGAGGCTTATGATGAGTGGGCACCAGATACAATGATTGTAGAAAAACGTGCGTCGGGTATGTCACTGATACAAGAACTTAGACGAATGGGTATACCTGTTCATGAATTTACCCCTGCACGCGGTAACGATAAGATTTCAAGACTACACAGCATTGCAGATATTTTTTCATCTGGTTTTGTTTGGGCACCAGATTACCGATGGGCAGATGAGCTTTTGGATGATGTCGCCGCGTTCCCTTCTGGTATGCATGACGACTTAGTGGATACCGTTAGTCAAGCACTCATCTTCTTTCGAAATGGTAACTTTGTGCGTACAATACTCGATGAGCCTGAAGAGGAGAAATTTTATCGTCGCAAACGAGAGTATTATTAAATGAAAAAATTACTATTAACCACCATCATTTTTTTTAGCATTTCATCAGCCTATGGTTCATGTAGAAATCCAGCCGTTAAACATAAATTTGATGTGTTAAATGGATATCCTTATGGTAGACAAGGGTATGTAGTAGATCATATTTGTGCATTGGCAAATGGTGGGATTGATGACGTAAGCAATATGCAGTATCAGACACTTAAAGATGGTAAAATCAAAGACAGAGTAGAAAACACCCCTGAAGGTAAAAAGTTGTACTGTGATAGTCACAACTCAACACCTACTCGTCAAGTGTTTAATTGTAAATAACCATCATATAGAGACAACTAAATGAGTATAGATAAAAGTTTATATCAAGCACCGATGGGTCTTGATTCCCTACTTGGAGCAATGTCAGATGAAGTACCGGATATTGAGATTGAAATTGATGATCCTGATGCACTGCATATCGATATGGGCGGACTTGAAATTGACTTCAATCCAAAAGCAAATAACGAAGAAGGCTTTGACGAGAACTTAGCTGAACTCCTAGATGATGGAGAGCTTTCGTCTATTGCAGCAGATTTGTTGTCTGACTTTGATGATGACGTGGCTTCGCGTAAAGATTGGATTACAACCTATACAGATGGTTTAGAGCTACTCGGTATGAAGATTGAAGAGCGTACTGAGCCTTGGGATGGCGCGTGTGGTGTGCATCATCCTCTACTTAGTGAAGCATTAGTTAAGTTCCAAGCTGAGACTATGATGGCGACATTCCCGTCTATGGGTCCTGTCAAAACAAAGATTATCGGTAAAGAGACACAAAGTAAGAAAGAAGCGGCGGCGCGTGTTCAAGACGACATGAATCACCAGCTTTTAGACGTGATGACTGAGTACAGACCTGAGCATGAGCGTATGCTTTGGGGTCTTGGGTTATCGGGTAATGCATTTAAGAAAGTTTACTTTGACCCAAAATTAAACCGCCAAACATCGCTATTTGTCCCTGCTGAAGACATGGTTGTACCTTATGGTGCATCTAACTTAGAAACAGCAGAGCGCGTGACTCACATCATGCGTAAGACTGAGAACGATATGCGTAGGCTTCAGGTAGCGGGATTTTACCGCGATATTGACTTAGGTGAGCCTAGTAGTCAGCTTGATGACGTTGAGAAGAAAATTGCTGAGAAGATGGGCTTTAGTGCAACGTCTGATGACCGTTATAAAGTTATTGAAATGCACGTTGATCTAGACCTCGCAGGTTTTGAGCATACAGACGAAGATGGTGAAGAGACTGGGATTGCACTACCTTATGTAGTGACTATTGAGAAAGGAAGCCAAGAGATTCTATCTATTAGACGTAACTGGGAGCCTGATGATGAAACCTACACCAAGCGACAACATTTTGTTCATTATGGGTATGTCCCTGGGTTTGGCTTTTATTGCTTTGGCCTTATTCATCTTATTGGCGCATTTGCTAAGTCCGGTACTTCTCTTATTAGACAACTGGTTGATGCGGGCACGTTAAGTAATCTGCCTGGCGGATTTAAAGCGCGTGGTATGCGTATTAAAGGGGATGATACGCCTATCTCTCCTGGAGAGTGGCGCGACGTAGATGTACCAAGTGGTACGATTCGAGATAACTTACTGCCGCTCCCATATAAAGAGCCGTCACAAACATTGATGGCACTCCTTAATCAGATTGTAGAAGAAGGTAGACGCTTTGCTAACGCGGCGGATTTGCAAGTATCTGATATGTCGGGTAATGCGCCTGTAGGAACGACACTTGCTATTTTAGAGCGTACACTTAAAGTGATTACTGCTGTTCAGGCACGTGTTCACTATTCGATGAAACAAGAGTTAGGACTCCTTAAAGGAATTATTGCCGCTTACGCACCAGAGGATTATGACTATGACCCCGAAGAAGGAAGTAGAAAAGCTAAGAAGTCGGACTATACGACTACAGAAGTTATCCCTGTATCTGACCCTAATGCGTCTACGATGGCTCAGAAAATCGTACAGTACCAAGCGGTACTTCAACTTGCGCAAGGGGCACCTCAACTTTACAACCTGCCCATTCTTCACCGCCAGATGCTTGATGCTTTGGGGATTAAGGATGCGCAAAAGCTGGTTCCATTAGAGGAAGATAAGTTCCCTGTAGACCCTGTATCTGAGAATCAGAATATCCTTAGACTAAAACCTGTCAAAGCGTTCTTAACTCAAGACCACAATGCTCATATTGCTGTTCATATGGCGATGATGCAAGACCCCAAGATTATGGGTACGCTACAAGGAAACCCGCTACTCCCACAGATTCAAGCGACAGTCATGTCACACGTAGCAGAGCATTTGGGATTCCAGTATAGAAAGGATGTTGAAGTACAGCTTGGTATGCAGATGCCTCCACAAGAGGATGATGACGGCGAAGATATGAAGCAAAACCCCGAAGTAGAAGCGGCATTGTCTCCATTACTTGCACAAGCGGCTACGCAGCTACTTCAACAAAATCAAGCTGGGGCAGCGCAGCAAAAAGCGCAGCAACAAGCACAAGACCC
>Ga0209084_1001291_pt1 | contig 21378 bp, 16 predicted proteins | sample C_130820_MF_Meta_FD_187309 | JGI IMG/M metagenome (GOLD analysis project Ga0209084, IMG submission 187309) | Freshwater microbial communities from Lake Croche, Canada to study carbon cycling - C_130820_MF_MetaG (SPAdes) (version 2) | ecosystem: Environmental > Aquatic > Freshwater > Lake...
CCATGCACCTTATTTTCAAGATTCGGTTGGCCTATCTTGCTTGTTCCTTCAGAAGGCCAGTCCCATCCCAAGTAGCGCGCTGTAAGGGTGGAGCGTTCAGCTCCATTCCTGCCATAAATGGAATAGGTAACGTATCTCTTAGAGTAGGCTCCCGCCATCCACTTCCGTATGCGGTGATGAAAGATTACGGGGATCCGCAACCATTCGGAAGGGGCCCCTGTCATCCTCTTCCATTGTTGAGATTCCTTTTTAGCTGCGGGCGACTCGCTGGTGTTCTGACCAGTGAAGGCAAATGTAGAAAGAAGCCTGCCGCAGGCTTGGATGCTTATGTTCGCCTGAAGCATTCTAGCCATCCATTCAGCATCCCCGATCGAGCGCCATGTTGTGTCAAATCCACCCACCTTCTCCACAATCGAGCGTCTGTAGAAGCTCGCACAGCTTAACGAAGAAAGGTGAACCAAGCGGGTGTGCCTCCAATGCGGCCTCACAATCCTCCGGTACGATAAGGCATTGCCAACTTCGTCGGTGAGGAGTGCATCACCACACAGAATATCGGACTCGGGATGTTCGGCGAACCAGGATGACACATAGCCAAGAGTTCCCGGAAGATACTGCTCGTCTGAGTTGAGCCATGCCCAGAGGTCGCCTGACATCCGGGCCATCGCCTTATTCAGGGCATCATACATGCCGGCGTCCGACTCGCTGTAAATGGCGAGCCGATAAAGTCGAGGGTCGAGGGTCGAGGGTCGAGAGCCAAAGACCAACTTCCCATCCCTGTAAAATTCAGCACCCAACTCCCTAGCGAATTCCTCGATTCCCGGCGTCCCCCCGTCTTGGACGATGTGCTCAATCGCCAAGGGCGATTGAGCAAGAGATCGGAGATTGGAGATTGGAGATTGGGTTTCTAAAGGAGTTCTCGACTGTCGACCGTCGACTTCCGCCTCTGCCACTTGCTTCTCCGGCGCAATCTGATCAGCAACACTCGCAACACACAGCCTTAGCCAGTCTAGCTGGCCGTAACTTGGAGTGATGATGGAGATGGTCATGGGATCGGGGATTGGGATCGGAGCATCCGGGCAATCTCCTGGGAAATCAACGTTGCACTGCCGACATCAAGATGAGCTCCATCGGTGAATCGCAGTGTGTCCGTTCTCTTGGCAACTTCCACACCGGGCTCCAGGATGGGAATACCAACATCCTTTGAGATTTTACTAATCCTGCCTGATTGTGGCATACCCCAGCCATCTGAATGCGGAATAGAAAAAAGACGGACATCAACCCCCCTCTTTTTCAAGGTGACCAGGATCTCCTCAATTGCTCGATCATTCTCCACTAGTTCGCTCGTTGCACTCTTTGAAGTCGGATCACCCTTTTGTTCATCAATCATGAAAGCTGGGTGACTAATCCCCCCGGGCTTTCTGCCGCTGAGTTGCTTGCACCACCAATACAAGAGGGATAGCGGTCGATTTTCAGGACGAAAGGCTTCAACTACCCGCCCTATTTTGAAGGTCGGAGCCTGGATAGCCTCCCGGACTGTTTTTTCATTAGCATTGGGATCGTGATCCAGTGATGCAGTCTCTACTAGAACCCTCTTCGGCAAATCCTTTCGCATCAGGATGATCTCGAGTCCAAATGGTGAATGGCAACCATCGAGACCAAGATTAAACATCTCCATGCCTTCTTCCTTGAAATAGGATGGAAGAAGTCGGCCCGTCATGGAAGAACCGACCAGAACAGTGTCAACCCTGGGCGCATTCAAATAACGGCTAGCTCGAGCAAGATTGGATTGGAGATTTGATTCCAGGAGGACCGCGCTTGTGCTAGTTAGCTTCTGGAAGATGGCATAACAAGCCAGTAAAAGGATCGCCACCGCAACGATCTCCAAAGCGTTTCTATATCTGAACTTATGACGGGTCATCGTTACGACAGATTAGAACTGAAAATAGATGAACGCGCCGGGATTGCCGCTGTTAGTGACAATGAGGAACAGCAGGAACGCATAGGCCAGGTTCAGGAGTCTACCGGCCAATTCGGGATGTCGTCGCGCAAAAGGTTCCCACCTCGAGGCCTTTGCGGCACCCCAAAAATGATAGGCAACAATGGGAAACCCAAAGACAACGACCGCGTAATAGATCTGAGGGCTCTTTCCCAACGTCCCCCAAGCAGCGAGTTCCTTGACATACAGAATGATGTCCTTGAAGTCGGTCAACTGGAAAAGAAGCCAGAGCAGGGAAACCAGATTAAAGATCAGAAAGATGCGCACGATTGCCACAAATCCCTTGGTTAGATTTTCTACTTTCCCACTTTCCAACATTGCTACCCTCTCACCCTCCACCTTGACCCCAAAAAATCGTTCTGCTGCCAGGCAAACGCCATGAGCACCACCCCAGATCATAAAGCTCCATGCAGCGCCATGCCACAGGCCTCCGAGCAGCATAACGATGATCAGGTTGGCATACGTCCGCAATTCACCGCGGCGGTTACCTCCCAGAGGTATGTAGAGATACTCTTTAAGCCAAGTGGAGAGAGATATATGCCAGCGTCTCCAAAACTCGGTAATCGAGCGAGAGATGTAGGGGAAGTTGAAGTTGATAGGCAACTCGTAACCGAAGAGCCGCGCTAATCCCATGGCGATTAGCGAATAGCCGGCAAAGTCTGCAAAGATCTGAAATGAAAAGGCATAGAGCATGAAGAGGAGCGTCACTCCTGGCTTGCCCACGAATTCCGGATAGTGAAGCCATGCCGTGGCCTCCCCCAAATTATCAGCCACCACCATTTTTAGGAAAAACCCAAGGATCAGTTTCCTCACGGCATCATCCCAATCCACGGAGGCCGAGGTCTTGGCACGGATCTGATGCATGAACTCATGCGCCTTGACGATCGGACCGGCAACCAACTGGGGGAAGAAGGCCTTAAAGAAGGCGACCTTGAAAAACAAAGTCGAGGGTCGAGAGTCGAGGGTCGAGAGCTTTGAGTTTGTAAACTTGCCGCTTTGAAGACAGGTAGCACTCGACTTTCGTCTTTCGTCTTTCGTCTTCCCATCCTCGAGTACAACACTCGGCTTGCGATACACATCCACCACCAGACTGATACCCTGGAAGGTGAAGAAGGAAATGCCAACTGGCAGCGGAATCTGCGTGAGGTCAAATCCCCAGTGAGAACACCAGGACTGAGGTAAGAAAGTACCTACCACCAGCGAGGCGTACTTGAAGAATACAAGGACACCAAGGTTTGCAAGTATAGCGAAAGTTACCCACTTCTTCCTCTCTTCAGCAGGTGCGCCAGGCCGAACAAGGCGTAGCGTTACAAAGGCATTGATCCAGGTGGAAGCCGCCAGAATGATGACCAACCAAGGCGTGTGCCACGCGTAGAAAACATAGCTGGCAATCGTCAGCAGGCCTATCTGCCACCAAACCCGATGCCGTCCCGGCCACGGCAGGAAATGATAAGTGGCAAAGGTGACCGCTAGGAAAACCAGGAATGTCCAGGTATTAAAGAGCATCCACTACCACTTTGTTGCAGTAATCATATAGCTGCCATAAAGAAAATTAGGGAATCTTGATCCTAGAATCTTACTTACTCTCCCAGAACCTCTTATAGAGATTTTAGAAAAACCTACCTCCATTAGCCGATGACGAAGAATTTCAGGATAATGCTGAGTCACATGTGAAGGATCTATCAGCACGCTGAGTTTTTTTATTTTATTTTTGATATAATAAGGATTGGGTGTCGTCATACACAGAACTCCATGAAGTGTTAAAACTCTAAAAAACTCACAAAGTGTTAGAGCTATATGTTTAGGTGGAACATGTTCTAAGAACTCGCCTGCAATGACAGCATCAACGGACCTATCTTCCATCGGCAAGTCCATTGTAAACCCAGTATGAACTTCACTATAGATATTTCTATCCAGTCGTGCGGTCCGCTCCGGCACGCAATCAATTCCTATTATGTTAACCTCAGGCTTTAATTGTTTTAAAACAGCTCCACCTCTCCCAATACCGCAGCCCACATCAAGGATTCTGAGTGCTTGCGAAGATAGCATTTTAGTCATCTGCAAATACCGCACCTCCGTGAATCCATCTGATTCAGATATAGTTTGCAATCTGTTATAATTAATTATATTCTTAAGTTCCTTATTCATTTAATGTCCGAATTAATTAGCGATTGTAATGAGTGCATTTCCTTTGCCGTTTTATAACTTGAGTGCATTTTTTGCCCTTAGTGACCGGTAAAGATCTGCCGGAAATTGAGTCCATTTTGCCTGAGCTAATGCCATAGTGACTCTCATCCTTATGATCTCATTAACTCCAAGCGGCACCGAATCAACCAATCTGGGAATTGAAACTTCGTTTGCTGGCAAAGCAGGGTGAAAAGATTCTATACGATCTAGGTGCGACTCCCACATTTTTCCAGGAAAATGGAGGGCCGCTGCTTTAGTTTTGAGTAGATCATACATTATGCCCCTCCGACTCCTTATCAGGTCATCGGCATGATAAAGTCGCATCTTGGGGTAGAGGAATGCCATGATTTCCTGATCTGTAGCGTAGGGAATCTCTGGATCATACATCTTATGGGTGAGAAGTCTCTCTAGTCGCTCAAAGGGAAAAGAATCCGCGAGATAGTAAAATCCGGAATTAACCCTTCTCGGAACACTGGCCTGCGCCCAAGATAACTCCTTCCTAATCCCGGGGTACCATGTCCACGTTTCCGTAGAAAAGAGATTCAGGCTGCCGTCACCGATAAGATTTGTGCAGGGACGTAACCAAACGATGTCGGAATCAAAGTAAAAGTAAGATTCCGAGGAGACCATCGGGAGCTCCATCTTGGAGAAATATCCCCTACCGCTCATTAGCGATTGGATGCCTGGATACCCCTTAATTCTCTTTTCAAGGATTACCCTCCGCTCCGCAGGCTCCACAAAACGGAATGCCATTCCGCTCGTCAGTTCACCCAATTCCGAGCGATGTTCCTCTGTCAGCGATCCGTCGGTATGGATCTCTAGTTCGCGGAACAAGCCCCGATGAGTGATGCAGAATGTCCTGACAGCATGTCTGGCTATCGGCATCGACGCCGCATGCACAAGGGTCTTGGCAACAATCATTTTCATCCTTCAGATCGCATTCTGGCATTGCAGTATAACCATCGTAAATTTGCCCCCTCGCGTTCCTCGGCCATTAGTAGATCCTGGTCTTCGCGCCGGAGGCCAGCCAGTCGCTCTTGAGGAAAACGGTCGGCCTTATCCAAATCGTGCACGGAGTCTTGAATCATGACATCATGAGTGGCGGAAAATCTCGTGATCAAACGCTGGGTAACCCCTCTGGAATAACCATCATGAGTCTCGATTAGGAAATCCCATCCCGCCAACTTGGTGATGACTTCTTCAGTCAAAAGAACCTCCTCATAGCCCTCACAATCCATGATCATGAGTCCCCGATTCTCCTTCAACTTCAGCAGTTCTCCGGGATGACACCCCTCCCGGATCTCAACATGATCTGAAAGACCATTTAGGGAGGCGAGTTTGGAAAGTTGCTCCCTTGCGCCGGGATCAAGTTCATAGGCAATGACCTTCGCCGCCGGCATCAGGCGGGCGAATCCCACTGCATAATACCCCTCCGCGGCTCCGACATCGACGACTACTTCATACGCGCAGTCGCGGACTTGTTGAATCCATGGGTGAAGCTCGCTCTCATAGGAGCCAAGGAGCTTGGGGTAATGCAGGCTGCATTGGCTGATCACGGAGCCATATTGCATTCCTTCAAATGGACCCGAGAGAACCGTTCCGTGCGCTATTTCTGACGCAAGTTCAGGGTGGTGACCGATGATCTCGTCCCTGAGTTTGGCTTTTCTTAAAAACACCAGGAAGTAGGTCCATTTGATGAGCGTGCTGTTGAGCAACCCATACAGGAAATCGCTTCCCGCAATGGGATTCAAGAGATGTTGGAGCAGGTTTCGACGGTTCATGGCTAGGAGGTGAGGAGGTTTCTGACCTTTCTCAGAAGAAATGCGGGTAGCCTCACCCAAGACGCAGCCCATAACTTCCGGTACATCGTAACATATGTCACCTCCATAGAGGAGATAGGCATGGATGGGCGCAAGCGAATCGGCACGGCATGTTCTGTGGGAGAAAAGTCCCTGATCCTTTCGATTTGGCATTTCCATGATGAGGAGACGTAGTGCATCAGAGCGGCGGTGGATCTGTTCAGGTCGTAAACAGTTCCGGCCCTGGTTCTGCAGACATCACGGGCGTCATAGATTTCCGTATTTGGAAAAAGGTAGGCAAAGTACTCCTGATCGGTTGACCCCGGAATATCCGGATTAATGATGCCTTGACGGACACAATCTTCAAAACGATCCAACGGAAAGGGATCCACAAGGTAAAAAACCCCGCTATTAATCCTGCGTGGGATCCGTTTCCTAACAAAGGACTTCATGTCCGCTCCAGGGTACCAAGTGAAATGTTCCGTGGCGAAGGCACTCGAGGAAACCTTGGGGCATAAATCTGAGGGTCGCCTCCAGATGACATCGGAATCAAAATAAAGAAACGGCCCTTCAGCGACCATGCACAGTTCTATTTTGTTGAAGTAGCCGCCCCTACCCAGCAAGGAGAGCAGCTGAGGTCGATCGACAAGAAGTTCCCTCACCCGCTGCTTTCTAGTTTTGGTGTCATAATGGCAAACCTGCATCCCATTACCTGCTGCCGAGATTAGGGTAGCAATGTCATCTTCCGAAAGGGTTCCGTCGGAGTGAATCTCCAATCGTGCCCGGGAGCCATAACAATCGGAAAAAGTCCGGATTGACTGCTCCGCCACTGGGATAGCCGCTTTGTGAACAAGAGTTTTTGCATTAAATATTTTCATGTCATCGGGAGCTGCTGGAGGCGACCACGTTATAAAACCCAGTCATCGACTGGCGATAGTGCTCGGAGGAATATCCGTTTTGGATTCCTTCAGATGCTCGGTGTGAAAGGTCGATCCACCGTTCGGGATCAAGCCAGAGCCTTCGGATGACCTCTGCGATCTCTCTTGTCATCCGATCTGTTGTGGTTACGGGAATCGGTTCGGATCCTGAGGATCGGGCCATGGGGCCGGCCCCACCGCAATCCGCTACGATCGGAACACATCCAGCGGCCATGGCCTCCATCTGGGTCACAGGAACCCCCTCTCTCAGGCTGGGTAGTAGGTAGACATGGTTTGATTGAAGCGCCTGCGCATACTCCTCCCCGGAGAGGGAGTCGACAAAGCTCACCCGATCATTGATTCCTAACCGGTTGACAAGCGACCTTAAGTGCTCCAACTCAGGCCCCCGGCCCAGGTAAGTGTATCGGAACGGAATCCCTTCCCTCTTGAGCTGTGCGAGGGCATGAAGGGCGATCGCCACCCCCTTTCTACCCTCGAGGTTGCCGCCTGCGACCAACCTCACCTCGCCGCACTCCCGAGGGGACATCCACCGCTCTCTCTTGAGTCGCTCCAAGCGTTCCTTGGGAAGAAATGATTGGCAAAGACGGCGGATCCTTTCTTTTGGAACACCCAAACTGACTATCAGGCTCTCCGTCTCAGGGTTGTTTGGAAGCACCAGTGAGGCGCTTTTCGCTGCACTCCCGACTGACGGAGATCTCTTGGCGATCATGGTGTTTAATCCCCTGAGGATCTCGAATAGGAAGGCCAATGGACTCAGCACCGGAATCATCTGCAGGGGGAAGACCTCCCCCCCACCGATCGGTCCCCAGATCCATGGTACCCCGATGCCGGCCAGCGGAGAACCCATTCGCCAAGTGGCGTATGTCACATGATGGGCGAGGTCAAAGTCCACATTCCTCTCCAGCCACTTTACTTCCTTCGCGGCAAGTCGGCACCACTGGCGGTAGCGTGTCCAACTGCCGATCCTCGCCACCAACCGATTTGGATGATGGGTTAAGGGGGGGTCGACATAAAAGAACCGGACATTACTCCAGTCGGGGTGCCCTTGGAGAAACCCCTCGATTCCTTCCCGGCACCAACCCGACGTCAATACCCAGAGATCATGCTGCTGACGAAGTTGAGAAACGGCCTGCCATCCCACATAGGCTTCGGAGCCGGCAGTAGGATGGCACGCTGCTGCAGCGATCAGGATTTTCATTGGAAGGTTATCCGCGAAAAGAGATCAGGTGATCACCGCAGCGGATCGGAAGTCAGAATCTGGACAAGGTCTCCTTGTAAACAGCCAACAACCGAGTAGCCACCTCGCGCCATCCTACCAAGGTGCAACGGGCTGGTGGCAGTGCGCTGGCACAGGCAGCATTAAAGGATTCCAGGATCGCGGGGTTTTTTGGTGACTGGAAAGGATCAAGATAGGATCCTGCCCCAGGGAAGCACTCCCTCGACCAGTGCATGTCGGGAAGACAGAGCGGCAGACCGCACGCCGCAGCCTCGTGGGCAGAAAGGCACCAGTTTTCGTAAGCGCTGAAAAGAACAAAGCCTTTGGCTGAAGAGAGCAAGGCCGCCATCTCCTCGGGAGTTTCCACATGAGACTTGTATCGGATTGTTCGGCCGTCCACTAATTTTCGGAATCTCATCCAGTAAGGATCTTTCTCCGAATAGGGTTTTCCCACAAAAAGGATCGGAACTCCGGCTTCGCGGGCCATCTCGGCGAGCTCGACGCTTCTTTTGCGCTCCGTAATTGTTCCGGTGGAGATGAGGAAGTCTCCTTTTCGGGACATCGTTCGAGGTCGGTCCAGAAAGGCTTGGTGAAGGCCCAGCGGAACAAGGCTGATTTTGCCACCATCCACCTCAAAGAGTTGCTCTAGCGCTTTCTTCTCGCATTCGAGGCCAACAACAAGCCTGGATGCGGTCCTTAGACTTTCCCAGCCCAACCTTCCGGCTAAGCCTTTACCACCCGGTATGCTTCGGATCATGCGAATCACTCCGCCCTGCATCGCAAGTGCAGACTCCCTACGGTTGCATTGCTCTGTGAGCAAATGGGTGACTACAACGGGGATTCCTTTCGAAGCGGCCTGTCGGAGGTAGGAAAGAGGGGGGATCCCAAAATAGTGGATCAAGTCCACCATCTGACGATCATCCCACCATTTGAGCCAATCGACATCAACTCCGAGCTCGAGAAGAGCGTCCCTAGTCTGCTCGATCTGGGTCTGAAAACCCCCATGAGCGAGCATGAAGGGACTGGCATGGTCGATCATCACCTTCATTGTGGTTCTAATAATGGATGGCTGGGATTCATGAAACTTCTTGATTGGTTTGACTAATAGACGGAGGGGTGTTCAACAGGCGTCACCCATAGCAGGAGGAACATATCCTGTGATCTCGGAGTAGATTTCCAGATGTTTTTTTGCAATCAGTAAGGGGTGGAATTTCCCTGTGGCCTCGAGCACCGCACGCCCCGCCATCTCTTTTCGATAACTGGGGGCGTCAAGCATCCTCGCCAAGGCGGCGGCGAATTCCTCGGGGTGAGTAGGGGTGCACAGACAGCCTGTAACGCCATCTTCAATCAGTTCAGGAATACCACCCACCTTAGAGGCGATCACCGGCACCCCTGCAACCATCGCCTCCAACACAACCATGGGACAATTGTCCTCAAGAGTGGGAAGCATCAGGAGGCTTGCGCCCCCCATCTCCTGCTTGAGCTCCCCTCTGTCGATCATCCCACCATAATGACACCACGGACGAGCTGATATCAATTCCCTGAACTCCCGAGCATAGGTGGATTCACCGCAACTTCCAAAAAACCGAACCTCAAAACTCATGGATACAGCCAACCGATCCAAGGCTTTGATGAAGGCATTTTGATTTTTCCTCGCATCAACATTCGCGACACAGAGGATGACGGGGCATGGGGGTCGAGAGTCGAGAGTCGAGGGTTGAGAGCAACGATCAGACAATCTCTCCTGCCCTAGCTCGAGAAACGATAGATCGACGGCATTGGGCACTACCCAAGTCTTGGGAACCTCATGCTCAACAGCCCTCCTAGTGTAATCGGTGATGCAGATGACCCCGTCGAACTTAGGAACGACTAATCCCTCCAGATAAGACTGCAACCACATTGCTGAAAAAGGCCGAAATCCCACCTGCTTTTTGATAAGTCTTAAGTTCCCATGAATTGTAAGAATTTTAGGATAGGGCGATAGGGCGGCACTGATGGCGCAGTCCCGTTCAGTTCCCTGGGCATGAACTAGATCGGGTTTGATCTCTCGGAGCTTTTTCCTGACGGCTAGCGCACATCCCAGATACCCGGATCTCAGCCATCCTGCCTTGGGAACATGAAGCGAGTGGAACCAAATGTTGGAAGCAAGCTTTTCGGGGGCGGAAATCCTTTTCTGCGTGCAGGAAATCACATGGATCTCCGGCGCTTCAGGATGATCCCCAAGCATTGCAAAACCCGCAAGAAGGGCCGTGGGAGCTGTTCCGAAATAGGGCTCCGTCAACTCATACTGCCTGAAGTTTTCCCTGTTATCAGGAACAAGAAAAGCAATTCTCATTTAGGTAGTGGAGCACTTTGGTGTTTGTCACACCAATTCAGATCTATTTGATGGCAAGTCTGACTAAGCAATTTTTAGAATCCTTTGAATGTTAAATTTAATATTCTGCTATTGTCGAATCCCATAGAAGGAAACTCCATTCCTATCTTGTAAAGATTCCGTAACAGCAAACTATTCCGAGAATCACAATCCTCATGGCAAGCAAGACACTTCTTACGCAACTCATTCGCTTAGCAAAGCAACTTCCTGGACTCTACAATCTTCTCAGGAAAATATCGCTGGCCATCCTTCTCACTCTGAGAGCGATATCCCGTAGGATTTTTTCCCGGTCGCGGAAAATCGGCCCTGCCAGTGGATTTTATTTCGGATACGATCAAGTCCGGTGTGGAAAAGCTTCCGGGGGGATTCTCTTTGACCGGCAAGACTGCCCTCCATTCCCCGAAAACTCCCTTGTGAGGCGCTCCGGCCTCGGACAGGACAGCCATCAACCATGGCCCCTCTTCTGGATGGAGATCCCGCAGGCCAGACTTTGCGGAAGATCGTTGGTTCCAAGGAACCCAGACGGATATCTCCTTGCTGAGGCCACGTTCTCGCAGAGAGGCGATGCGACTGATCCGGCCTACGACCATCTTGCCCTGCATAGCGGTAGTCTGATTCATGGAAATGCCACCAGCATCGTGAGTCGGTGGGGCGGGGACGCATGGGGAAACCGCCGTTACGGAGGAGCAGGCTACTGGCATTGGCTTTTCGACTCCATTTCCCGCCTTTCGCTGATGGAGTATTTTCCCTCAGATACAAGGGTCATCACACCACCGCTTGTTCCGTGGATGCGTTGGTTTTTGGCCAAACTGGATCTCAACGATCGTATCATCGAGACCGAGGCCAAGGCACTGAGGGTGGAGCGCTTCTACTTCTCCTCTCCCTCTTCGATGAGCGGATGCTGGAATCCTTATGCTGTGGATTTCCTGCGACGCAGTTTCCTTCCATTCGGTTCACCGCCCTCCAACTTGCTTCCGAAGCGTTTCTATATCATCAGGGAGGGATACACGCGTGGTATCGCCAACGAGCAGGAGGTCAGGGACTATTTTCAGTCAGCAGGGTGGGCGCTGATCGCACCCGAGAAGCTTTCGATTCCCGATCAGATCGCCCTCTTCCGTGATGCTGAATCGATTGCGGGGCTTCACGGCTCAGCCCTCACCAACCTGCTCTGGTGCTCCCCAGGGGCTTCCGTGATCGAATTCACTCCGATAAACTTCATGTCCGGAGCTTTCGAGTGGCTTTCGCTTATGAACAGGCTCTCTTATCGCTTCAAGGAGTGTCCTGCAGATGCCGGGGGAAATGTAGCCGTACCCGTCGGCACCCTCCATTCATTCTTGAATGAAAAATGAATGCCCATGTTTTTTGTAATGATCACCATTCCTTGACCAATCCAAGGAGTCTTTCCAAAGGCACATGGATCCTGTTCGCCCTGTCCGCCTTGAATATCTCAAAGTGATGATCCAGACCGACGCAGAGAGAAATACCCTCATAGCATCCGTTAAGGAAACTTTCTGGACACAACTCCATAACTTTGGTTCCAGGACGGCACCAGACGAGGTTTGCGAGGGCCGCGCCATGCTCTGCAACAATACATTCGGCATTCGCAAAAATGGCAATCTGCCGTTGGAAGGGCACCCCTTCTAGATCAAGTGCGACCCAATTCATCGCCTCGAGTTTCTCCTTGATCTGAATGATGTTGAGTATTCCTCGAGTCTTTCCATGTCTCAAAACCAGTATCTTCTTTGGAAAATCCTCGCCACCCTCTGCGTGATGCAGGAAGTTTTCTTGCAACCATTTGACGGCATAGGGATTAATGCATCCCGTCATTCCAACTGGTGAGGAGAAATGGTACTTCTCGATCCTTAGGTTTTTATTTTCGCATTCCCTTACCTTCGACTCGTATCCGAGAAGGCCAAGGGCTTCCCTCTTGTATGATGCTATTGGACCCCTGATTATGATTCCGGTATCCGGGGGGAAACTATTCAACGGAGCAAGTCGAGGAAGATCATCCATGAGCCAGTGAAAATACCCGCCAGACCACCGACTGGTAATACTGGTCCAGTTCCCCTTCAGATAAAGAGGATTGCTTAGTAAAATATAATTGTAAGCTGGGTCTTCTGTTCGGTGCCTATCACCGTAGAGAGCTTCGTTCAGCAGTAACTTATCCGCACTCATGGGTGCAAGGGAGGAGCCCACAAGCATCGTGTCGCCCATCAACATCGTAAAAACAGGCCAGGGCTGGTGCCCAATCTGATTCATTCCTGCTCTCTGGATAAGGGAGTTTACAGGCAATGTAGGAACTGTCTGCCCATCAATGATGATGCGTATTGAGGACAGAGACGCTTTTCCATCGCACCTAAATGCGGAGAAGAAACCTGCAGGCGGCCCATAACGGCTGTTCTTGAGTAGGTACCTAAGTTGATTGATCCACCATTTTAGAAGCTTATGCCGCAGTGATCGGATCAATCCGTAAGCACTACCCGCCCTGCGTAAAAGGAGTAGCAGTCGGAATTTCCAAGTAATCTCAGTCATGTATGGAATCACTGAGGCAATGTTCCAAGTGGATTCACGGAACGGGCATAGGGAGGGAACCTCAGCAAATCAGCAACTCCAGCGCACTACTATATCCAAGGGCTTGAGTTGCTCGTCACTGCGGCAGCGAGCATTACTCCTGAGGTGGGGGCGCAACGCAGCAAGGTAGTCGGCATCAGCCTCCCGGATCATGGTTACCGACGGGTGATCTGAAAATCCTTCCCGAACGGCGGCATCCAAGATTTCGTCGAGAAAACGGCGGCAGGCGCGGCGGTATTTTGGGAAAATAAGATGGTAAAGCCAGTCGGGGTAGGTCTGGAAATCGAGCGGCGGCATCGGGTCTTCGAAAAACTCGTGCCCAGAGAGATCGAACTTGTGGACCATGGTCCCTCCGGAGGCGACCACCGATCGGCAATTCTTGAAGAATCCCCGGAGATCCTCAACATGCTCAACCACATCAAAGGAGAAGAGAAAATCAACCTGACTTTCCAAGCGCGCCTGTTCGAAATACTCGGGTATCACCCTAACCCTAGAGGAATCAAGCCTGTTACTGCCGTCTGGATGAAACACTTCGCTCCTGTTAGGTAATCCTCCAGCGGCCAACCTCTTCAGGACTTCCCTCTGCCTTTCATCGGCTGCAATCGGCTTTTTCTCAACAAGGATTACTTCTCGGAATCCGACTCCGAGCAACAGGTCCGCAGCGGCCAGGCAGTCACCGCTCCCCACTTCGCAGGCCACCCCATGCGGAGACTCCGGTAGAGCTGATCTCAGCAGGGTTGCAATCCTAAAGTGCCTCTCAAAAGCCTTCGCAATGTCACCTCCGATGACCGGAGTATCCTCCTTCCCAGCTATTCCCAACAGTTGCTTAATGCGGTAACGGATACCAAAAAGGCTGGCGGATAAAACCACCCAGGGGTGCAGGATCATAGGACGGCAGGGGCTCGGATAATTAAAAAGAGCATATCTCAAAAAAATTATAGGACAATAATCAATCGGAGGGCGGGCCCATGACTTGAGGCTCATAATCTCCTTTGTGATCACTTCTCATGGATGGTAATTTTTCTGGGCTTGATTAATGATCACCCATCCCAATGAGAATCGCACAATGTTTGGAATACCCCTTGTTTGATCCGGGAGGAGTCGAGGTGCTAGTAATGAAATTGGTCACAGGTCTGCACTCAGAGGGAGTCGAGACACTACTCGTGACGCCCCGGGATCTCACGGGGGAACAGCGTAGAGATCTTCCCGGCGTTAAGGGAGTCTTTGTCTGGAACAGTGCGGGCTCGGCAACCGATGAGTCGAGACGCCTGGCTGATTGGCTTCACGATCATAAGGCAGATCTGGCCCACTTTCACATGGGCACCTATGACTGGCATGCCCGGTCGTGGAGGGGCTGTCCGATTACACATGTAGCGCGTGCTGGCATCCCGTGCGTCTCGACCAACCACGGTGCGTTCTCGATTTTCGATTGCGTCGCCCCTTTTCGTCCGAGTTGGTTCAAAGTGCTGACGCTCCCTCCCTTCTGGCTTGGCAAACTCCGTCAACTCGCCCATGTGCACTGGGAGGCAACGGTATCCACTCACGATCTGCAGGCCGTAAGTAGATGGTTCTTCCCCGCTCGAAAAAAATTCCTCCAACTCTACCATTCCAAGCTTCGTGGAGATGAGTTTTCCTCCCCAACTTCCATCTCCAATATACAAACTCCCAATAATCCCTTCATCCTTTGTCTTGGAACTATCGGCGCACGCAAGGGCCAGCAATATCTGGTCGAAGCCTTTCTTAAGATCGCATTAAAGCATCCGGAGTGGAGGCTGGTGCTTGCTGGCCGGCAGGCCCATGAACCGACCATACGAATCATCGGGGACCTTATCGACTCTACAGATGCCGGGAAAAGAGTAGTTCTGATGCCGGATGTCGACGATCTGGCAGCGCAATCTTTGCTCCAGCAGGCCGAAATCTTTGCCATACCCTCCACCGGTGAGGGACTTGGGCTCTCATTACAGGAGGCCATGTATGCGGGCTGCGCATGCATCGGCTCGAAAGTGGGAGGAATCCCCGATCTCATCGATAATGAAATAACCGGACTCCTTGTGCCTCCTGCCCAGCCAAGTGATCTCGCGACCGGACTTACAAGACTCATGGCCGACGAATTGCTGAGGAAGAAGTTCTCTGAGGCAGCCAAGGCCTCAATGTTGGAAAGAAAGATGACCGCCCTCAACATGACGCAGACATACCTTGAGCTTTATAAAAAGGTGCTCGTGGGTAAGTCGCATCATTAAAAAAGAGGGTCCCTCAATTCATGAAGCATACACTTATCGTCAGCACATTTCCTCCATCCCGCTGCGGCATTGCTTCCTATGCCGAGGAGCAAGCGCTCTTTATCGAGAAGCAGGATAATCACGTCATACGCGTTAACCTTCTTGACCAATATAAGACAGATAAGACTTTCATTTTTTCGACGGTATTAGGGATTGCAGGCCTTTTTATTCGCCTCGGCCGGATCCGCTTCGATAATCTCTCTCTTCATTACGCGGACCGATTCTTTTTTCCATGGCCTAAAAGTCGCGCATCCGGGTTCAATAGGAAAAATACAACTCTGCGCGCCCTTCAATCGATAGGACTTGCGTGCATTGGATTAATAGCGGGCAGCGGGGGAGAAATTATTATTCATGAAATCTCCACGGATTCACGCATGCCATCTGCCGTTCGTTTTGTCAGAGGGTTCTCTATTTCCTGCTTCCGGAAGATGGTATTTCACAGCTCGGTACATCTTGATGAAGTGATCGCCTTCTATCCATTCCTGAAAAGGAGAAGAGCTTGCATTGCTGACCACCATCGGTTTATGCAAAGACATTTCCCTGGAACACAAGCCCAAGCACGAGCTCAACTCTCTACTCCCACTATTTCAGGACCTCTTGTTCTTTGCATAGGATTTTGGAATCAAAGCAAGGGTTTTGAGGATGCTATTGAGGCATTTCCGAACAATAAACAATCAGCGAGTATGCTTTATGTCGTAGGGTCTCCCAAGAACGACGCTGAGGGAAAAGCATGTGCTGAGAACCTCATTGCACTCGGATCTCTCAAATCACGAGTGATGGTGCTGCAGAAAGATCTGAGCGACGAAGAGTTTGACCGCTGGCTTCAGGCGGCAGACATGGTGCTGCTGCCCTACCGCGCAATTTCATCGTCCGGAGTGGCGGCCAGGGCATCTCTCTATGGCAAGAAACTGATCCTGCGCGATCTCCCTGCATTCAGGGAAGAGTATCCCGAGGCCGTTTTTTTCAAGACTGAGGAGGAGTTGACCCAGATTTTCATGTGCCCAAAATCCTAATTCTGTTCGCTCACTGGAGCTTAAAAATATATCCGAATATCCTTTTCTAATTCAGGCCCGATTCAGAATGCCGCTGCATCTGGCCAGAAATTCGTGACGAACTTCACGACTGATCCCAAGAAAAATCACGCAGCCCACGGAGACAACTGATACTGCTGCCAACGAGATAAGAAACGTCGCCCAACCATTCGCAGTAGGGGCTAAATAAACAACTGCTAACGCCGATGCAATGCAGAGTGGTGCTGCAACAAGCGGGCGAATCAGGGCGCCCTGGAAAACCTTCCAGATATCATTACCAAAAGCATCATGCAGATAACAAAGGCTGGGTAGAAGGCCCATAACGATCTTGCTAATGATTAGAGAAAGAATGACCCCGGTTATCCCAAGCCGTGAGTGCAAAAGCCAACACAGGAGAGCCAGCAAAACACCTTCCATCAAGCTGGTGTACCGGGTAATTCCGAATTTCTTGTTAATTCCGACAATCCCATACCAAGGAAATAGAGAAACTAGAAGAAAGTAGTAAATCCCGCAGGCTATGTCATCCCAACGACTCCACCCGATCGTCCCGTGTGTCCAGATCGACAGAAATTCCGGGTTCATAGCAACACAGATCGGGTAGAGTGCAAGGGCAGCGGCGGTCATCAGCTGGGACATCTGCATCCAACGGGCCAACATTGCTTTCTCCCCCTTGTTGGAAAGAAGATCCGCCATCATCGAGACCCCATACTGAAAGGGGCGGCCAAGTATCTGCCTGAGAATAAAGTAAGATCTGTTTGCCACTGACCAGACCGCTGCGGCATCCAGGCCCATCCATCTACTGATCAGAAGCATGGGAAGGGTATTGACCAACTGCTGGCCCAGTGACTGAAGAAAAGAGTCGCGCGCAAAGACCGCGATTTCGCGAACGATGACCTTCGAAGGACGACTCCACTCGGCCCGCGTGGGGTATAGTCCTAATCGACTGCAGACGACGATATTAAAACCGCAAGTCCAGAGGAAGCCGACGCCCTGGGATAGCAGGAGGGAATAGACCCCCAATCCTCCGCGCAGTCCACTCCAGAGAACGGCAATCCAGATAATATAGAGAACAATGTTTGATAACTCTGAGAGATCGTGACGCTGGTAGACATAGAGAGGAACCCCTAGGATACGAGTACCGATTGAGAGGACAAAAAGAAGAACAGACCCGAAGAGTAACCATTCGAAAGTGCCAAGGTATGCCTCAGGTATCTTGAACAAAGGAGTCACAAGGAGAACAGCACCCCCGCCCACCAGCAGGCACAGGCATCCGATCACTCCAAAGACCACTGCTCCGGTAAGAAATATCGCCCCGTATTCCTTATGAGGCCGAACAGCCTTGAGATCAATCAGATGCCTCTGCACCGAATTGGTCATGCCCAACTCCGAGAAATTCAGATAACTGGTGATTGAGAGGACAAGAGCCCACAGTCCGTATTCCGTCTTACCTAGATATCCAAGTGCCAACGGAATCGAGAGAAAGGAATAGGCTATACCAAAAACCATCGAGACATATCCGACCCCTATTCCCCTGACCAAAAGATGAAATCTGTTCACTGCTCTAAAAGAATATGTGTCGTAGGACTTTTCTAAGAACAGAGTTCACGCCGTCAAAATCCCCACCTCTCTCTGGTACGCCTTAAGCGATGCCGAGATCATCTTAAACATTCCAAGGCTAAACATCATGGTCAGAATGTCGTTGAAGTCTCCGAAGACAAAGACAAAGAAAGCCGGCAATATGATCATGGGGATGCCGAAAAACAAGGCGATCAATTGATAGGGAGTTCTCGCCGTTGCACCTATTAATCTCCATGCGTAACGGGCCAGGGCAACCATGTAGACCAATAGAATAACAAGCCCAAGATACCCCACTCTCTTGATGCTCGATATGGGTCCACTGTGATAGGTCCCTTGAATCATATGGATCTCCTTGTCTCCCTCGGAACCCGCTAGAGAGCCACCGCCCTGTGATGCTGACAGCATCTCATCGAATTCCGACCGGAGAAATCCATAGCCATCTCCAAGAATCTTGTTGCGTATGTAGCGATCCGAAGACATCACAGTGCGCCACATTTCATACCGCCATTCAGAGCTATCTTTAGCAGCCGAGACGGCAGTTGGATCCCAGTCACCAGGTAGAAAGCTCAATGAGCGCTGGAAGGTCCAGGGTAATTGGAGGCCAGAATATGTCATTGCGACGAAGCATACTCCGATAAAAAAAAGGGTGAATATTACCTTCACTAACCCCTCGAGTCTTTCCCTTAAAAATGATCCAAGCCCGGTAATGAAGAAGACGCCAAAGAGCGCACTTCTGAATCCACTTAAAAAAACCATCAACAGACCTACCATGTACAAGACCAGGAATTTGAGATTCTTAGGTGAAAGCATCGTCGTGGGATTGACAATGCAAACGCAGTAGATAATCAAACTCATGCCAGATCCCTGCAAGGCAGTCAGTCGTGATGTGCCAACATCTACATCCTGACCTTCCGTAATTCCAAATGAAGAAAATGCTGAGTAAAATGGCCCGAGAACAGTTCCAAGTGATGGAATAAATACAACTAGCGTAGAACCCAAGGCAACGAAGATACTGATGGCAACAGTTGCTGAGACGATCAACTTGGCTTGCTTGGGAGAAATAATCTGACGACTCAGGATGATATAACTCATCAGAGAAAGAACAAAATCGACATAAGGTCGTCCACCAACAAGCGACGTTCCCAAGGCATTAATACCGACAGGATTTCGTATAAAGACCGTTCCCAACCATGCGATGTTCAGCCAGGCAATCATGTCGATCGGCTCGGTCTCAGCCTTTTTGGAGGAGCTTTTGAAAATAATCCCTGAGATAAATACACCGCACGCAAGAATCTCCGCAAGTTGCTGAACACTAAATGGAAGCGGTAGAAGAGAGATCTGACCCGTCAGCCCGTAACAGATGGGTATGACGAGGTTGGCATTCGGACCAAGCGTAAAAAAAACAAGGATACCAATGAGCCCCCCGATTGCATAAGCAATGGGACCGTAGTTTTCGTCTGCTACCCAACTACCAGCATTGAACGCAAAAATCAGTCCGACTCCCGCTATAAGGAAGATCCAAAGAGATCTGATATTGGTTTGCGATGCCATGGATTTCTTAGGTCAGATTGTCCGAGTTTTTTGTTCCTAGTTCGACGAGAGATTATGCTTTTGGTTAAATCTAGAAGGTAGAAGAATGAGCGCATCGAAAAACCATTGAGGGAAGAGGATTATTTCCCCATCTACCCCAAACGGCGATGAGCCCAACTACCGCCCTTACGGGGAGCTCCCCTTGTGTGAGTGTACGGAGGCCCACACAAGCAAACATTTCATTCCCCGGGTTTCCGAGTATTTCTTAAGTCGACTACCACCCATTCCTCCTCGCCCCACCCAACAGTCTCTGTTGCCTTTGGTCTTGCGATGATTTTTCCGTGATACATAGCAGCAAATTGCTCAGGAGTGATCTTCCAGTTGTTTGATAGGATGCGGGTATTCGAACAGAGGATCTCCACACCCTTGTCTTTAAGAGCCATAGCATCATCGCCGGGAAGGACATGAATGATCCTTCGTGATCCGATCGGCCACCAGAGGGAAGTTTGAAGATCCCCTCCCCCTCCGGCAAAGCCAACCACATGGGCATCATGCGGAAATGCCTCAGCTAATGGAGCCAAGGCCTTATTCCTGTTATGGTAGACTGAATAGACATCAGCCGCGCGTGTGATCAATCTAGATCCGTGGTCATGATCGACCATTCCCAGAATGGTCTGAGCCGGCCAGAGCGGCCGGGCCGGGCTGAGAATCAGAACCGGGATAGCCATTAATGCAGAAGCGCATGCAATCCACCTCCACGCCAGTTGCTTTACGACTTCCTGCCTCCTCACGAGAAACACCCATACCCCGGCGAGACAGATAGGATAATAGGGAGTGAGCAATCGCGAACATGACTCGCTGCCCATCTTCGTCATGTAGACCATCAGGGCGATCCATCCTGACACCAGTATGATCCCGGTAAAAGAGTTCCCGTAGGATGCTGACTTCGGCAACCAGAACTGTAACAGCACCGCTGCCAGCAGGGAAACCGTGACGCCGATTCCCAAACCGGATCCCTCCTCGACGGCGATCTCGCCCATTCCCGGATTGAAGCGTGGAAAAGCCTCCTGCAGATTTCTGAAACGATCCTCTCCGAGCAGACGCCTCACCATCGGCTCCGTGATACCTCCCGAGGGCATCACCGGCGGTTGCAGTGAAGCAACCGCCATCATGATTCCGTTTCCGATGACTCCCGCGGAGGGGGACTGAAGTTGCATCCTGGAACTATTATCCCGATCCCCTGACCAGTGACCCTCGTAGAGTTGGTTGATCACGGCCATGGGAATGAAGGAAACGGCAACGGAGAAAACTAGAACCCCGATTGTTGAGACAGGCCTGCGCCATAGTAGAGGTAAGGCGGGTACTGCCGCCACCACCGCCGGCAGAACCAATGGAATATTCGATGCCTTGATGCCAGTGAGCAAAGCAGCTGAGAGAATAGCCACAGCAAGATACAAATAATTCGCCTCTCTTGCACGCAGCGCAAAGTAAACGGAGCCCAACGCGTAGGGGAGAGCGATCAAGTCGTTGCCAATGCTTCCCGCCTGAGTAATAAAGCAGTAACCGGCGGGAAGAAGCCACATCCAACACCACGATGCTCGCAGGGATACCCCCAGACGCCGGAACACTCCGAAGACGAGTCCCGGTATCAACAAAAAGGAAATGAAGTCGGGGATCCAGAGCCATCGGTCGCTCCTAGTGAGGATGAGCAGCGGCATGGTGATCCACTCCATTCCTGTCGCAGAGATATTCATTCTCCCGTCGGAGGTATGAAGCCATTGCCATCGCCCCGCATCAATCCAATGAAGCATCCTCGGCACCCTGTAACAAAGACCATCGTACTGCGTCGGAGGATGAATCAAAGCGCCAGCTAGAACCA
>Ga0209084_1001292_pt1 | contig 21370 bp, 26 predicted proteins | sample C_130820_MF_Meta_FD_187309 | JGI IMG/M metagenome (GOLD analysis project Ga0209084, IMG submission 187309) | Freshwater microbial communities from Lake Croche, Canada to study carbon cycling - C_130820_MF_MetaG (SPAdes) (version 2) | ecosystem: Environmental > Aquatic > Freshwater > Lake...
CTACAGACTCGCTGATGCCAAAGGTCTCATCCAAGTCATCGGGCAGGGTGTCCGCAATCTCATCGCTGGTCATGCCGCCGTACTCGTAATAATCATCATCACCGTTCTCCCACTTGCCGCAGAAAGCCATGCCAGGTTCGTAATAGTACGCAATGATCTCAAAGCCCATGTCCATCAACTTCTCATATGCAGCGAGTGGGGGAGCCCAGGCGCTGTCAAAGTTGAATACGACACCATTGGCATCTTGCTCCACTGTGTGGCCATCACCGCCTCCCACATCCCACTTGGTGCCCCACTCGGCTACACAGAAGTCATACCAATCCTTGTGCCCGTGTGCTGCTATGTTAGCAGACTTCTGGGTCTCGTGTGCTTCCTCTTCAGCGACAGGAACGGATCCTGCCACGATGTGAAGACTCTCTGGAATAGGAATGAACTCATTCAGGAACTTACCATCAGCAAAGGCCGTCTTAGCCCGCTCAATCATAGCAGGATCTTCGTGGCGGATGTTCAGCGTGTTGTTGCACCAATTAGGCATGTTATTCTCCTGTATAAAGTTCGTAGATGGCTTTCGCCGCTTCGGGATCCAACTTGTTCAATTGTAACGCACAAGCAGTCAGTGTCTTATGACGACGAGCAACCTCTGCGCGGGGCAGTTCACCATCGCAGGTCAAGTTCTCAGGGCTCAGATCCGCATCAATCTTCTGTGCTAGACGTTGACGACCGTATGCGGTGTCCAGCGTGTACTGCTCACCTTTGAACAGAGCGTTCCACTTGTTGGCTTGCTCTACGTATGCTTTGAGTTCTTTCATCTGTGCTCCTTAGTGTGTAAGTGTATATTATAGCGTGGTTTTACCAACTTGTCAACCGTTTACCAAGCGATTGCGTGAATAATTTCACGCTGTCCAAAGTAGAAGACCCGTCCGTTGCTGAGCATCCGAGCAGTGCGAGTGCTCTGCTTGATGTAGTCGTTGCCGTTAACGTGGAATAGGCGTCCTATGCGTAGTTCTTCAAAGTACAAGCCTGTCATCGCTGCTCCTTAGTGTCTATGTGTGTATTATAACAGGCTGGTAACAGCCTGTCAACCTCACATTGAGTGGAATCTTTCAGTGCTAGGGTCGCATACCGTGCCCAGGTCTTCACGGCGGATCTCAACTTCTTGCCCGGACAGGCAGTTCTTCACGGTCACCAGCTGGCGACCATTGAATGCGGCAACCTGCCGGATGAACTCTTTCTGCCGGCGTTTGGGCAAAAGGTTCAGCATCTCCTGCGCCATCGTGTTAGTGTAGCCTGCTGTGAACGCAGCACCCTGCTCTGTGAACATGAGGTTCAGTTCTTCTTTGAGTGCTGTTTGATTGTCTGTGGTGAACATATCAGCTCCTTAGTGTGTTTAAGCCTTAATTATAGCAAGGTTTTACCACTCTGTCAACCAGAATGTTGTTGTATTTTTACCACACTCGCTGGCACTCCAAATTCAAACTCATCAACATTCCGTGCTCTCTGTCCATATGCGGTAGATAAGCCTGTGAATAATCATCTATCTGTGAGTGCTCGGTGGTGCGCCAATCCCACCGCTGGACTTGTCCAAACCCTATATTAGCGAGATGTTGAGTCAGTGATGGCTCATCGAATATCATCTTGTGATAATCATATTCATTGCGCTGACCACCTACCATTAACCCTGTGACATAACGAATATCATCTATGCCACCGTCTAGGTATATTCTAGCACAAGCAGCAAAGTCCGGCACTGACAATCTCAATAATCCACCTACACGTAGTACACGATGCCACTCTTTGATCACAGTGGTAAACTCATGTCTGCCAAAATGCTCAAGCACATGGCAAGCATAGATCATGTCCACGCTGGCATCTTCGAATATGGTCAACTGACTGATGTCACAGACTTGATCTACTGCCGGAGTCCAATTGATGTCTATGTTAACGAATCCAGGTATTTGTTTAGAGCCGCAGCCGAGATGTAATTTTATCATTTCTAGTGAGTCTAACATACATCTCAGCGGCTGTCAACCTTGGGGCAACGGCACTCCCATCAACCCTATAGCATAGATTGCCAACAGTACTGCATTGACAATGACCAAATTCATCTCCCGAATACGCATGGCCCAGATCATATACACTAGAGCACCTAGGTTCAATAGCATGATGTTCAAGGGATCTATGCGTAGACTGGTACATAGGGCACCGGCAATGACCAATGCCATCCCGGACCACTTCAATATGTTATTAAGCACAGGCATTCTCTCGATCCACTTGCTCACTCAATGCAGCGAACTTCTTGCTTAGTCGATATACTTGAGCCTTGGCTTCTTTCATAGCCTCGTCAATGAAGTCCTCGGCAGTCCCGTCACTAAGGACTTCGCGGGCATCTTCGTATAAGCATCCGCCCAAATAGGCACTGCCCAACTCGAGCCCTTCAACGAGCACACGTACCCGCAACATGAACCATTCGTAGGTCCCGTTGTCAATCTTACGGAGGATCTCGTCCATGTCGTCTGATTCGAAGTGATCCCTGGGGTTAAAGTCTTCATAAGTCTTGTCTACAATAACGGTAAAGCCGTCACGTTCAAACTCAGCGATTGTGTCGTAATAGCGTGTCATTATGCCAATTCCTTTTCAACGATGGTGAGCATGTTAGCAGGCACTTTCCATAGGCCCATGTTAGTCTTAACTGTGACGAACTTGATAGCGATCTTCTCTACAGTGCCCTGCATGACTCGGCCTGTCTTAGAACTAGTGAAACTTACTTGGTTGCCTAGGCGCATACCGCGCTTATTACGCTCAGTAAGGCGTGCTCGTGCATACTTGACAGCATCGACAATTTCGTTCAACTGGTCGTTGGTAAATTTACTGCCCATGATCTCAAACTTGATCTGTTCTGCGTTCATCTCTGCTCCTTAGTGTGTAAGTGTATATTATAATGCCGTTAGGCACCCTTGTCAACCTAAAACTATCACGCGGCGAGTACCTTCGAAGTCGCCTTCTTCTTCGTACATTTCGTCCTCGTCTACGAGCCGGTCCATACGGTGATATTCACTGTACTTGACCATGCCCTCTAATACGCTGCCTACCTTGGGGGCAACCTCAGTACGCCAGTGATCGCCATAGTTATAACTGAAGTGAACTTCAGCATTGGGGTCTAAATCCATCAATTGCTCGATTAGTTGAAAGACTTGCATGAGTGCTCCTTAGTGTGTAAGCATTAATTATAACTGGTTTTACCAGTCTTGTCAATCGGCCCAACAATCCCTGGCCATCTGTGTGGTTATTGTGCTGCCACCAATGTAGTGGCCATCAAACCCGTGTTTATTCTCTAGCACCAGCTCATCACCTAGCCAGGACTTTTTAATGTCAATGACCACCCCCCACTGCTCGATGTCGCTTTTGAATGCCACAGTATCGCCAATTTTAACTAGAACGTCATGTACCATGCAGGTCTTCATTGTGTGCTCCTTTTAGCAATCTGCGTCAAAGTCTGCCCACTCTTGGGCTTCATCGGGCTGACCGTCACCGTCAAACCAATCTTCGATGCCTTGATCTTCTTCATCCTCTTCCTCATCCTCTTCGAAACGCTCGCTCAACTCATTGGCATCCAGCATGTCTTCCACTTCGCTCTCGCTCATGAAACCCATACACATATCAACTACCTGCTGGGCAGTGATCACACCCTGATCTAGCAAGTCGTATAGTCTCTCTCTGGCTTTAGTCATCGTCTGCTCCTTAGTGTCTATGTGTGTATTATAGCGGGTTCTTAGCCCGCTGTCAAGTCACCGCGAATGTCCGTGTTCAGCGCAGGGTTAATGGCACGCCGGATCTCAACTTCACGCTGATGAGCCGCAGCCTTGCCACGTACGATCTCATGTACACGGATCTCAATCTCCTCTTTGCTGGCAAGTTCACGCAAAGCCTGGCACAATAGCCAATCCTTGCCCTCAGTACGAGCACGGTAGAAGTGCTTATTAGCACGTACACGAACACTCTTGGCCACAGTGCTTTCAGTCTTGGCAGTGACACCAATGTAGTTCAAACCATTGACCACCAACTCATAGATGATGTGGTTGCGATCTACACGTTTCTTGCGAGTGCTAGTTTCTTTGTTCATGTGCTTATTATAACGTGGTTTTACCACTTTGTCAACCGTTTTTATGCTACACGATAGCGGCTTTTGGGCTGGGCAAACACTGGCACCAGTCGCCCACCACGCTCCTTTGCGGGTTTGGGTGCGGGCTTGAACACTGTATACAAGATGCCATCCTGTGTGTATTGTGCAATAATGCTACGAGCTAGGCGGCGTTGTGCTGAGTTCATAGTGGGCTCCTTTTTAGTGTATGTGTGTATTATAGCGTAGTTTTACCATTTTGTCAACCCATTTTACAAAATATTTTTGTTGTATATTCACAACAATTCTGGCACTTCACAGCCAGGTTAACATAACTCAAAAGAAAACCCTATAGCCTACTCAACTATAAGGTCTCTTAGTCAGTGTACTCAGCAAGTCTCTAGCACACTGCCCGTTCAGCTTGTTCCAGTATACACTACATATACGAGCCTTTACCACCGGAAGCGTGTGGTCACTGATTCAACTCAAATAGCGTACAATCTATAACTGTACTCAATATAACCATATAAACTACCTGGCTTCCGGCCCGTTGAGTTTATATCTTATATCTATCTCCGAGTCTACGGTTTATATATACACCGAGGACATTGTGGAATTCACTGTCTACAACAGCTAGTCTCAAGTGTATAGTATAACATATTTACAGACTTTGAACTACACTGTGTATATATTATATCACATACACATATACACTCAACATGTACACTGTACACTAGATATATATGTTATACACAGCCGGGCACACAGTGTGTGTACCATGGAAAAACGGTGGCATTTTTGGCAGGAAATTGACTCAAAATGGCAGATTTTTGCCTGAAAACACCGTGAAAATGATCCAGAAACTGTGATTTCCACGGTGAATTTACAGTAGAGTTACCGTGGATCTTGGTGGCCTTGAGAGGTTATAGTCAAATGTTCCATCATACTCTCAGCGAATTTCCGTCATACTCTCAGGGTTTCTCACCATTGATCACAGCCCAGCCGCCAGGGTATCTACATATATGTGTATATGTGTATATGTGTATAGCGGGGTATTTGGTGTACGTGCTATAGCGGGGTATTTGGTGTACGTGCTATAGCGGGGTATTTGGTGTATATGTGTATGCTCATTGTCGAGATTCTCGGTGGATCACGCTGCTGGCACAGATTTCACACTGTGCTCTAGCGGGGTATTTGGTGTATATGTGTTGAGTGTATATGTGTATGTGTATATATTGTGCTTGGCGCTGTTTGGGTTTGGCTTCGCCAAAGTCAATTCATTGTAGTGTATATATAGCGCACATATGATCTATATTGAGTATTGCTCTAGCAGAGAATATGTGTTATACTATATACTTTAACTATTATAGGATGTCTTAATATGAAAAATATAACAAAGTGGACGGGGATTATAATCTCTGTATTCTGTGCTATAATGACGGCTTGGCACTGGAATGATCACGAGGTATCAGCTTGGATCATAGGATTTACAGGTTGGTTTAATTACACATTAGATATTATGAAAGAGGCTAAAAATGAGCAAGTATAAAACCGTATACACTGAAGTTGAGGTCGAAGTTGATATCAGCGAGTTTGACACCCAAGATCTACTTGATGAGTTAGAAGACCGTGGAGAGTTGCCTGCGGAATCCAGCGTTGATTCCCAGGAACTATTAGAGAAAATTTGGATCAAACGCCGACAAGGCAGTGTTGATTATCAATGGGAGTTAGATCAGTTGATCTATCAAGTGCTAGGGCATGTAGTCTAGTATATTATAGCCAAGTCCAGTGTTGTCCCAGCACTGGCGTCAGTCCCACATGGCTACGTTGTATAAAGTAGCGATCGTCACCCAGGGCCAGTTGATCCACTAGATTAGCGTACACACTGTCAACCATGATGATGCTTTGTGCGCCCTCTATCACAGCCAGCCAGTCCAACAACAGTGTATTGGGTTGTTCGGTGATTTCAATGGTTTGCCAGTCTGTGGGTATGATTGATCTATCAAATTCAGCACGATGATCGCTGCCCTGTAGGTGTACAACCACGTAATTGTCCGTAGTGACCACCCGATCTTTCAGTGCTTGTTCTCTCACAGGATCTCTGGTTATATATTCGCTGAGACGCCATTTTTGTACAAAAGGTATTTCCGCACGTATATATTTGTATTGATCAAACTTAGTGGCCTGAAAGTAGCGTTCGTTCATGAAGTCGTGCCCGGTTAGATGTTGATACAGGCAAACGACTTCATCGCACTTGAAGTTGCGTAGTCGAGCCTGTGGTACATCGTAGAAGAACAGGCCCTGTGGGTCAACTGGTATGGGTATCCAATTAACCCAGGGTGCTGCCTGCCGCATACTGGCGTAGAACTGCTCGCAGATGGGCCAATAAACGTCCCAGCCCTGATCTTTATAGTGTCCGGCTATGGGTAGGGCAATGACAAGATCACCCAGGCCTCGGCTTTGGATGATGCCCAAACGTGGTTTAGCCATTGATCTGACTCACATTGGCCACGTTGCCTGGTCCATACTGGCTTTCGGCTAGACTGCGGGCTTCTAGACTGGAATTGGCCTGCATACGTACATAGGCCATACGTTGTCCATTGTCCAAACGTACAGTGATTTCAAATGTATACATAGTGTGTTATATCCTTTTAGTTGAGTATTGTTATATTATAAGGTAAAACCAACGCTTTGTCAATGTCAAAAGTAGACAATTCTACTGATATCTGGAAAAAAGCACTCGTTTCTTTCCAAAGGCATGTCCGTTCTAGCCTCGCAGCAGATCTGATCCACACCCAGACCCAAGGCCAGGGCCAGACCCTGACTTTGGTTGCCTATATAGAGATCAGCACCCCGGATATATTGTGCTACTTCCATCATGGTCTGGGTGGGTTGATGTGGTATATTCCATCCTACGTCCCGTTGGAACGCACTATATTCACTGGGTAGACCCACAAACACAGCACGTTCTTCTATGCCCTGACTTTGCCAAAGTGCCCATTGTGGGCTAGGTGTCGGGGGTATCCAACGTTGACTGCGATTAACCACTACGTCCCGGTCTTCCAATCGCAGGGGGTTGGGTACAGTAAGCCAGGGTGTGGTACGTATCTGTGTTTGGGTCGCAGGGTCAGTGATATTAAACACTTGACTGTAGATATCTATGTAGTTGGTAGGGTGACCCACAAACACAGGGCGGAATCTATCTAGATTATGTGTGATCTCTGTGCTGGGGGTCATCACTTTGAAGTCTGTGATATATGTCTGGGCCAGCATGAAGTCCCGCATGTATTCAAAGTCCTGTTGGGTCATACGTCCCTGATGGAAGGGGGTGGGTAGGCTACCGTAGTAGTGTTGACCAATCCAGTCCATTTGATTGAGATGTAGGTAGAACTCTCCTGGGCCCAGGTGTTGTACTATGGGCAGGCTATAGACGAGGTCACCTAAGGCGCCTGAGTGTTTGTATTTGTTCATAGATATATGTATTATACAGGTATTTAATATTGTGGTCAATGTAGAGAATAAAAGTTAGACTAAATACTGTGCCCAAGTTTGGATACATCAAAATAAACACATATGCCTCAACTATCAGATCCTTCATTAGTAGTCACAGCACTAGCCCCCGAGCAAGAGTTAACCATAAGTCTACATGTAAGACGCACGTTGCATGCTGATCTAGGCATAACACTGCAAGAATATGCTCAGGGCATAGTCAATGGTACCATAACCAAAATTCTCACACATGAAGAGTTTGACTATCATTTTGGTTCAGAACCCGCAGATTTTGCTCTAGTTGCCGCATGGGCTCAGGCCCACCAGCTGACTGTATTAGAGTCACACACAGCCATAGGTACGATAAAGGTATCTGGTAGTGTGGCCAGTTTCAATACTTTATTTCAAGTAGAGTTAAAGTCTGTAGAAGATTCAGTTCAAGCCAGAACCTATATTTCGCACGAGGGTGATCCAGTCATACCTGTGGAGATTGCTGGTGTAGTGGATTATGTGCTAGGTCTAGACCATAGTGCTCCGTTGCCCAAGTCCAGTATTGTAATACATGACAGTGTACTTGAGTATGCCAATCCTGACAATCCTGGTGTAGTTAATATAAACGCAGCACCCACAGCAGGCATCAGTGCCGGTCAACGACCATTAACTCCTGTTCAAGTGGCCAACGCCTACAATTTTCCAGCCAACGGGGGTGCTGGGCAGTGTATAGCCATAATTGCTCCTAACAGTGGTTCTGGATATCGTCAATCTGATGTAGTCAGCTCATTTGCTCAAATAGGCAGATCGCCACCTACTATCATAGACAATTACGGAGGATTTGGAAATAATCCCGGTGGTGCTTCTGACACCGAAATAATGTTAGACATATGGGTAGCAGGTGCAGTTGCTCCTGATGCTAAAATTGTTGTATATTTTGATCTGTTTGTAGCATCGATAAATGATGCTGTAAATGACACTGTCAACAACCCCAGTGTTATCAGTATCAGCTATTCCTGGGATGAAGCTTGGCTTAGAAGTTATCTTGGTCTATTCTTTAAAAACACCATGGAGATAGCATTGGCCGGTGCTGTGGCCAAAGGTATTACAGTAACTGTGGCCGACGGTGATTGGGGATCATTTGGACCCAGTGGTTTCACAGCTGGGCCAGCAAATATTCCATTTGCCCATCAAGAATTAACTCTTTGTTATCCTGCTAGTAGTCCATACGTATTAAGTTGTGGAGGTACCAATCTAGTATTAGATACACAAAATAATATCTACAGTGAGACTCCTTGGGTTGCCAGCGGACGTAATGCCACAGGCGGCGGACAGAGTGTGATATTTGATCGTCCTAGTTGGCAAACAGGATTAAACTACACTACCTATAGAAGTGACACAGGTCTAAGTTCTCCCACATCGGTGGTCAAACGTGCCATACCCGATGTAGCCGCTCCTGCCGATCCCAGTACTGGATATAAGTTTTATGTAAATGGACAACTTAGCACAGTTGGTGGTACCAGTGCTGCTGCTCCATTATGGGCTGGATTGGTAGCTAGGATCAATGCTGTGTCTAACAGTCGTATGGGATTGGCCAATCCCAAGTTATATCAAAATCCTGGTACATTCAGAGATATATCAGCTTCTGGAAATAATGCCGTTATCTATCCAAAACTTGATGTTCAAACCAGCATCCCTGATAACTGGTATGTTTTACCTAAGAATGTTAGTACAGTAATAACTGCTACATTTTATGGAAGTTATCAAGATTCATTAAATCTGTTTATTACCAGTAATGCATCAACAATATTATATAATCAAGGCAAATCTGTTGATCAGCCCACTGGATTTAATCAACTGTATTCAGCAACTCATGTTGCGTCTGTGTCAGTTACTCAAGACGGTCAGCTTACCATATTGGCGCAAGATACTGATAATGGATTATATCCTACACAACAAAAATATATCCGAACTTTATCTTTTGATGTTGCTAGTAGCACCGTTCCATACAGAAATTTTTCTGTCAGTGACAACATTGAAATAGTCACAGAAGGCCCAACTCCGTTGCTGGCCTATGATCACAACTATACTACACCGCCGAGTGATCATATTTTAAGCTATGCTGCCAAAACACCTTGGAAACCTGCTGCGGCATCATCAGTGGCAACCACAACCATTCAAACTTTGTACGATCTTCCTTATGGTGCCAATAGACTACAAAAAGTTGATGTGATATTGCCCTATAACAATGGTAGTTACCCTGTTCCACGTGGTGTGGTTATTAATATACACGGTGGCGGGTGGAGTGGCGGATCAAAGAGCTCAAGTGGGTTCTCGGCATCGGACGCTGCCTACACTGTTAATGATGAAGCCGAATGCGTAAAAGTTGCTCAAGCAGGTTATATTGTAATCAACTGTAATTATAGATTAACGTCATTAGCAGCCTATGGATACGGCGGTGACGGTACTGGAGGATATCCTAACTCCATTAACGATATTAAAACAATATTACAATACTGTTTGGTCGCCGGTGCTGGTCACTCTGTTGATGCACGTTGGGACCTAGTCTATCAATTGATCGACGCATACGGATTATTAGTCACAGGTTCGAGTGCTGGTGGACATCTAGCCGTAATGGCTGTGGGAGATTATGGTACCGCATCTGGAATTTGGCCATTAGCAGTGGGTTCAACCTGTGGTCCAATGGACCTAGTATATTCACCAAATGGAAATAATGATAATCCATTAGACACACAGATACAAAATTTAGTTAATTCATTCTCCAATCCTAACGGTAGTGGTGGGTCTGCGGGCTATGATGATACCAAAGCCAAGGCCAGTAGCCCTAGATATAGATATGGTACTGCTGCTAATCCTGGTACATGGTATACTGCTGTAAACAATTCCACATGTAAGTTTTATTTTATTCAAAATAACAATGATACATTGGTCAAGAACACAATGGTATTTCCGTTTATTCGTAATCTACGCTTAAACAATCCTTCGCTGATTCGTCAAAATGGTACGATGAAAGTTATTCAACCAGGCACTAGACTATCAGTATTTTCAACTCTTTATAATTGTGATTCAACTGCGGTTCAAATTCGTTTAACCTATCTCGACGACACTAACACCGTTTACGTGGGCAGTGCTTATGGAAATTTAGCCGGAGGAACAGCATCAGGTTATACCGCAGCTCAAACTTATACATTCAGCAATGGCGGACTTTATAATTATGTTGTTAAATTTAGTGACACTGATAGTATATCTTATCCTATATACGCCACTAACACCGTTGACGAGTTAGAAAGTCTCACACCAGGGCCGATTGTACTCAGGGGGTACGCTTCTACCGCAGGGTGGGATGCTCTAACAGGTCTAGGTAGTCCCAATGGAACATTGATAACAGGACTATATCTTACTTCCTATGTGGTTGCGGCCGCCGGAGCAGCAACCAGTGTCAATGAGGGTAGTAGTCTAACATTTAATGTTAATACACCAACTTTAACTGATGGCACAACTCTTTACTGGAACATAAATTACAACAGCAGTTCAAGTGCTGCAGATTTTACAGGAGGTACCAGTGGATCGTTTACAGTATCTTCAAACGCTGGTTCTTTTGCGGTAAACATAACAGCTGATAATATAACAGAAGGTGCTGAATCTTTTATTGCTCAAGTTTTTACAGATGCCGGAAGAACCAATTTGGTAGCTTCTTCTTCTGCCATAACCATCAATGATACCAGTCGCGCCATTACTGGAAACACTGCCTATGTATTGATAGTTGGTCAGAGTAATATTGCCAACTATGGAATTTATACTGACTCATACACACCCACAGGTGATGTACAGAGATTGACCATAAATGGCACATGGGAAACTGCTGTCTCTCCAGCAGGTGCCAATAGATTGGCCACAGGCTATAACTATACAGGTGGAGTAGGATCTGCCACACCCGGAGGACCGTCCGGCGGCAACATGGATGGTAGAATTGGTGATGCTATCATTGCCGGCGGTGCTTATACTGCTGTTAAGATTGTCAACGTTGCGGTTGGAGGAACTCCGATAGGTTGGTGGCTAAGCACAGCATCACCTACTGACTATTATGGTGGAGTTCCTAGAGGTGAAGATAACTTCCCTTACGCCAATACCAAACTCTATGAGAGAATACAGTATGCGGCCACTACTGCTACCACACAGGGGTTTGCCTTTACTCATGTGTTGTTGGGCATAGGCGAATCAGATGCAACTTATCCTAACTTTACTCCAGCGGCCACATATCAAAGTCGTTTCGCACAGTTCAAAACAGATCTTACCAACTTAGGTATTACTGCTCCTATATGGATTAGTCAAACTTCTTATACCATATATGATCCATTTGATGGTTCTATAATTTCAGTCAACAGCACAATAACCAATGCTCAACAGGTCATTGTTGACACATATTCAACTGTGTATGCTGGTCCTAACACTGACTACTATGGTGATAGCTACAGACATGATCACTTACATTTCAAGACCACAGGATTGACCAATATTGCTGCTGATTGGGGTGCTCAGATTCTCACACCATCGGATACGTTTACACATTCGTCATCTCCTACCTATGCCTTTGGTACCTATGCTACCAGTGTCAATGAAAATAGTAGTATGACTGTCAATGTTGTTACCACTAATCTAGCCAGTGGATCAACATTGTATTGGACAATATTAAACGCAACCACCACTGATGCTCGTTTCTCCAGTGTCAGCGGATCATTTACTATAGATAGTTCGGGTCGTGGGTCGTTCTCTGTTGCTGCTATAGCGAATAATACCACTGATGGTATAACTTCTTTCCAAATTCAACTTAGAACAGACAGTATCACTGGCACAGTCAAAGCCACAACCGGCGGTATCATTATCAATGACACTAGTCAGTCAGCTTCAACTTATTCATTCTCAGTGACTCCTACCAGTGTCAATGAAGGATCGGCGGCTACATTCACTGTTAATGCCACTAATGTATCTGATGGCACTACATTATATTGGGTGTTAGATTATAATAGTAGTTCAAGTAGTGCTGATTTTACAGGTGGAACTAGTGGATCGTTTACAGTAAATTCTAACTATGGAAGTTTCCAAGTTTCTATACTGGCAGATAGCCTAACAGAAGGTGCTGAAACATTTAAGGTCAAAGTTTACACAGACGTTGCTCTTACCAATTTAGCTGTTACATCCTCTGCTGTGGCCATCAATGATACCAGCACCGCAAGTCCTGGCACACCAACTACATCTTTTATCACTGTACCCAGTAGTATTGATGAAGGTAATCCTAGTGCGTTTAGTGTGTCTACTGCTAATTATACTCCAGGTACATTGTTCTTCTGGACCATATTAAATGGTACAACAAATAGTTCTGACTTTACTTCAACGTCAGGACAGTTAAGCATAGACAGTCAAGGATATACATCGTTCACTGTTAGTCCACGAGCCGATTCATTAACTGAAGGCTCGGAAACATTCCAGGTACAGATCAGAATAGACAGTGTCAGTGGTGCGGTACAGGCTACATCGTCGGCAATTACCATCAATGATATAAGTCTAAGTCCAGCGACCTATGTGTTCAGTACAACTCCAACATCGGTCAATGAAGGATCTGCGGCTACTTTCAATGTGGCTACCACTGGTGTAGCAGCAAATACTGTGTTATGGTGGACCATAGATTATTACAGTAGTTCTAGTTCTGCAGACTTCTCAAATCAATATGGATCGTTTGTCATAGATGGGTCTGGTGCTGGCACATTTGATATTACACCTACTGCTGATCAGCTAACAGAAGGTGCAGAATATTTTAGAGTTGAGATTAGAACAGGTAGTAGAATAGGTACTGTACAAAGAACATCCAGTGTTATTACCATCAATGACACCAGTACCACTCCAGTGACTTATCAGTTTGCCAACTATCCTGTTTCCATCGACGAAGGCAAACTTGGTATATTCAATTTACAAACTACCAGTATCCCTCAAGGTACTACTTTGTATTGGACCATATTACATGGTACAACCAACTCCAGTGATTTCTTTGCTGTATCAGATTCTTTTACCATAGATGGATCAGGCAATGGTGGGTTCACTGTCTACCCTACTGGAGATTCATTGACCGAGGGTCCGGAGACATTCCAAGTACAGATTAGAACAGGCAGTATCACTGGACCTGTACAGTTAACCTCACCGTTGATCACAGTCAACGATACCAGTACAGCAGGGCCTGCTGTGCCTACATATTCATTCAACATTGTTCCTAGTTCGATCAATGAAGGATCTTCAAAATCATTTACTGTATCTACTACAAATGTAGGCGGTGGTACCACGTTGTATTGGACTATATTAAATTCGACGACCAGCAACATTGACTTTTCTGCAACATCCGGATCGTTTGCCATAGACAATAGTGGTTATGGAACATTCTCAGTTAGTCCGGTTGCTGATCAACTAACAGAAGGTGCTGAAACATTCCAAGTAGAAGTTAGAACAGACAGTATCACTGGTAGTGTACAAGCTACTTCTCCTTCAATCACTGTCAATGATACCAGCATCACACCGGTAAAAACATATTCATTTACCTCAACACCAACTTCCATTGATGAAGGATCGGCTGGTTCCTTTACTTTATCCACTACAAATGTTGCTGCTGGCACTGTGTTAAATTGGAGTATAAATTACAATAACGGTTCAAGCTCTGCGGATTTTTCAACCATAAGCGGAAATGTTACAATAGATGCGTTGGGTAAAGGAATAATTATTGTTACTCCTACCGCAGATCTATTAACCGAAGGCGTTGAAGTATTTCAAGTTGAAGTTAGAACACAGTCAGGTACCCTTGTAGCAACATCTAATCTTGTATCTATAAATGATAAGAGTAAAACTCCAGTTGGGCTTGATATTATTTTCCCTTCGGACATTAATGAAGGTAAAAATGGACCATTTATTGTTCGCAGTGATAAACCTGCTGGCACTGTGTTATGGTGGACTATTGATTATAATCAAAGCAGTTCATCTGCCGCTGATTTTAGTGCTGTCTATGGTTCGTTTACCATAGACAGTACAGGATACGGATACTTTAATATCAAACCTAGAGCTAACGCTACCACAGACAGTACTGGCAGAACATTCAGAGTTCAAATTAGAGCCAATAGCAGAACAGGTACAATATTAAAGGCGTCGCCGGCAGTTATTATCAATGACACTAGTAAAACACCTATAACAATCAGTGGTAATACCGTGCCAGCAGTGGGTGATATCATAATGGCCACTGACTTTGATACACTGTACAATTCTTTGTTTGCCACCATGGGCACAACACCCAGTGGATACGGTGCTACCTTGGCATCATCGTCGGTGGTCACAGGAGACACAATAGGCTACGCAGAATGGTCAGGATTGTATGACGATGTACGCCGTTGTCATATACATCAATGGGGTCCGGGACAACCTATATATGGCAACCCTGTTAGACCAAGACTGGGAGATGTGATTACAGCCGCTAATGTTAGTACATTAACATCTGTGATAAACTATCTTTATGACAATCGTAAACACGTTAATATACTGTCAGAAATTTCCAGCAATACAGATAATGGAACTAGTATAAACACCAGCACATGGGATACTCAAATTTCACATAACATTGAGTATTCATGGATTGATGCGGATAACGTTGGTTATTTCTTTAACCTAGGAGGATCTATTCGACCTAGACTTGGCTATGATAACAGCACTGTTGGAACAACTGCCACTGCTTGGAGAAGTCTGGTTGATACATTTAATGCTACAAATTATAGCTATACTGGCACTGATTTTTCAGAAGTAGTTACGGCAGCCAGCAGATCTATTACTATTGCCTATGCTCGCAATGACTATAAGGTAACAAGACTATTATCGTTGACAACATTGGTAACAGATGAGAAAGTTGATTTAGATATCATTTCTACCAGTACAGTTTATTTTTCCACTGATGTCAATGGTGGTATAGTGGCACCAATACCACAGGCTATACCTACCAAAGTTCTCACTGATACAGGAAATTACGCATCATTATCATCGTCGCCGTCTCCGGTACCTACCATTGTATTCCCTAGTGGATCTAGTAATTCAGTTACTATAACATTGACCAATAATGGAAACATAAATGCCGAGGTCACAGACATAGTCGCGGTCGATGATGGCAATAGCCTAGGATTGACTACTACTGTTACACCTACCACTCTTACCATAAATCCAAATGGTGGTACACAAACATTTACATTGACCTATGGTGGGACTCCTAGTCCAAACATCCTACACTCTTGTTATCTGTTAGTTAAATCAAACAATTCAGCGGGAGATCTTAAGATATTAACATCGTACCAAGCTGTGTTTGCTGCCACACTAAATCCTAGCGTAGCCGGCGGCACAGTTCTCTACAATGATCTACAGAGCACTGTATTCACTGTCAACACCGTTGGTGGTATATTAGATCATTATACATTACCTACACTAACAGATGGATTTTACACAGAGCTAGGAGCCACACTAGATACATTTACAGTATATTTTGATCCTAAGAATAAAACCAATGGCTCACATTCAACTACAATTAGTTTTACAGTGTATTCTACCACAGGTGCCGAATCTGTGGTGTCATCAACGATCAACTGGGATTTACAAATAGTTGAACAACATCTAGGAACCTGGGTCAGTGCCACTGGATACTACGATTCTGTGATAGGTATCAGTTATAATATCATAGGCGGACGTAGAACAGTTAAGATAGGTGTGGGCATGGGTTATAAAAATGCGGATATCAACAACGGCGGTGGCCTACAAATACCATCAGCCCTGGTTCAACTAGAAAATAATGTAGCATCGGATCAATCGCCTGCTGTTGTATATCCTTTCCAAAATAGTGGTTATTGCGATTTCCTTCTAAGATATGGAGTATGGTACACAGCTGATAATTATCAACTTGGCATTTGGGATACAACCGCTGATCCTTATACTGTTAATGTTAAAACTACTCAAACATACAATTATGAATTGTCTGTGGATGATAAGTTAACTTTTTATATAGATGGTACTCAAATAGATCAATTAGATGGTCCAAATAACAATACTTTCTCAGTAAAAGGTACTATTCAACTCACTGCTGGATTACACACCGTTTCTTGGCAAGCAGAGAATTTAATAGGTCCAGGCAGTGTAGCCATTAGAATATTTGACGATGCAGGAACAACTATTTGGAGTACACTAACACCTATTCCTAATATAACCTACTGGCAAGATTTATATGAAATTACATTAGATGGCACAGCCAGATATTATTACTGCTACGACTATCAATCAACCACCAACGGAGATGTTAGAACCTATTGGGGACCATATTTTGGGTCAGGTAATTCATTGTATTCTATCATAACTGTCACCGATGACGGTAATGGTAATCTTACTATAAATTTAAACAATCTAAGACAATACTTTGGAGATACCGGGGCTGACATTACATTAAATGCCTTAACAGAAACATTCTATTATTACAGTGAAAACTATTCTAGATATAGTAACTTAGAAAGTCCTGTAAATGGATCACAGACAAACTATTTTACAGGATTTGACAATCAAGGTAATATAACAACCACATTGGTCACATATCCTATTCGTCAAGTTGTTATTCGTGACCGAACTGGTCGTGGCACAGCTGGAGATGGCGGCGGCGGCGAATGATAATTTACCAAAACTGGTTGACTTCTCTTTGTTTTTGTACTAAACTTGCTGATTATTGATAACTATTTTACCGCTAACTCAAAAAGGAGGTCTTTATGACTACTATTGCGCTAGACAGGGAAAAGTCTGATGTATCAGCATCAGCAGTCAAAATTGTTAATTTCGTATTAATGATAGTGGCATTATTTGGCAGCATCCTATTGCTCAATTGGGCAGTGACTGACAAATTATCCCGTACCGAAGTAACCGCAACAACTAAGGTTACTGCCGAAATGCGAGAACGACAATTAAGTTGTCTTGCTAAAAACATATATCACGAAGCAGGTGGCGAGCCATTTGAAGGCAAAGTCGCTGTAGCACAAGTGACCATGAACCGTGTGAACAGTAGTCAATTCCCCGGCGATGTTTGCAAAGTTATATTCCAAAAGAATGTATTCTACGAACGAGTAGTATGCCAGTTCTCATGGGTATGCGACAGAGAAGTAGCGTTTAGACCCACTAATCGAGCAAACTACAATGAAAGCATGATTGCTGCTCAAAAAGTTCTACTAGAAGACTATCGTTTACCTAGTTTGAAGAATGCTCTGTACTATCATGCGGATTATGTAAATCCACATTGGAATAAAGAGCAAGTGGCTAAAATTGGACATCACATTTTTTACAAGTAAGGAAGCAAAATGAAATCAGCATTTCTGGACATGGTTGGAAACATACCTAACAAAATTTATGTATTCTTCCGTGATCACCTTGGACACATGAGTGCCCATACATTGGGTTGGGTAACTATTATTCTGCTACACTTTGCCAGCATTCCTACGCTGTTGGCTGTACTAATGGCTCAAAGTGACAAGCTGCCGCCCGTGGATCTTATGGTGTTTGTTTGGAGCGGATTGATTACATTGTTCTTCAAGAGCTTGATTGAGCGTAATTTCTTGTATATTGCCACAATCTGTTTGGGTTTTGCTGCTCAAACATTGATTATGGGATTGATACTGTTCAAGTAATAAATACTTGATGAGAATCACAGAATTACTTGCCGAAAAACACCTGGCCACACCCACTGCTAGTCAGTGTTCTGTGGGTCATGCCCGTTTAAGCAATGTTAGATATGCTCAGTGTGTGAGTCACGGATTACTAGCACATGACAGCGAGCATACAGCAGGCACAGGCCAACAAGGTGTTAAAGGTTCGGGTGTACGTCTTAAAGGTAAGAAGATGAAAAGTATTCGCCATGGTGGCACAGTCAAAGACTATAGCGGAAAATGATCACGCTAACTGAAAATGCATCAAACAAAGTCAAGCAACAATTAATCAAACGTGGCAAGGGCATAGGACTTAAGGTTGGTGTGCGAACTACAGGTTGCTCAGGACTAGCCTACGTGTTAGAATATATAGATCAAGCACCGGTTACTCGCGACTGGTTTAAATACGATAGTCATGGAGTAACAGTTTGGGTAAATGGAAGAGATTCTGTTTATCTAAACGGTCTTGAAATAGACTGGAAAAGACAAGGACTCAACGAAGGCTTTGACTTTAACAATCCACAGGAACGTGATCGATGTGGATGTGGGGAAAGTTTTAGGATTTAATATGGCATATTCATCGCAGGTAATTGATCATTATGAAAACCCTCGTAATGTGGGCAAGTTTGATATAGATGACTCTGTGGGTACCGGTATGGTGGGAGCACCGGCATGTGGGGATCTGATGAAACTACAAATAAAGGTAGACGAAAATGGTATTATTAGAGATGCTCGTTTCAAGACATATGGATGCGGTTCAGCAATCGCCAGTTCGAGCCTGGTTACAGAGTGGGTTAAGGGTATGCATATTGATGATGCTATTAAACTCAAGAACAGTCAAATCGCAGAAGAACTAGCATTGCCTCCAGTTAAGATACATTGCTCAATTCTTGCTGAAGATGCTATTAAAGCAGCTATAAATGATTACAGGAGCAAACATGGATCAACTTGAAATCACTAACTCTGCCATACTCAAAATTGCTGATATACTAGCAGAAGAAAACAATCCACGAATAATGCTAAGAACCTTTGTACAAGGTGGCGGTTGTAGCGGATTCCAATATGGCTTCACACTTGATGAAGAAATCAATGAAGATGATTTTGTAATTAAGAAACCAGGTATGACTCTATTAGTGGATGCTATGAGTATGCAATATTTACAGGGTGCCGTAGTGGATTACAAAGAAGAACTAATGGGTTCAAACTTTGTAATCAGAAATCCCAATGCCACAGGTACGTGTGGCTGTGGGTCTAGTTTTGCTGTTTAATCTTCTGGATCAAACGAAGATACTGCTTCGACTAATAACTCTTTATGAGTAAGTCCAGCATATCTATCATCTAGTTCGTAGAATTTTTCTTCTTCTACTTCCATTTCTTCCACACCTAACATTTCCATAAGTTCAACATAGGTGATATCTTCACCCCGTAATTGGCTGACCCAAATACAAGTAAGAAACATACACATGAATATAACTCGTTCATCGTCGATGCCATTTTCATAACACCATTCTTCAGTTTTTTCAAGATACTCTGCAATATCTTCTAGGCGGTCTTCTAATTGTGAGATCCACGCCTTTGTATGTTCCCTTGACCAATAATTCATAATATTAATATAGTTAATGGGTTTGACCCAAGTGTATTTAACAACCTAATAAATACTGATGTACAATAAAGGATGTCTATGACAAGTAGATCATATTTTGATTGGTCATCAGTAAATCGTCATGGTATTGCTGGTTTCATTTGGATGTTGGCTCCAAAGATAGTTAATCAACGTCTAACAGTCAATCAGTTCCACGGAATGATGTATAGACATATCAAAAAATACTTGCCATTACGAGTAGCTAAATCAAAATACGATAAAGCAGATACTAATTCTGTGATGATCGGAGGATGCTATTATAGTTTGCATGATCAATATGATAGACCCTGTATAGAAGTTTCTTTGTTGTATAATCCTGGTGATGAATATCTAAAACTCAATACTCGTAAATTTTTTAGAATATGTATAGTACTTGCGGATACTATTCTACACGAGATTATACATATGAGACAATTCCGTAGACGTGAGTTTAAAGACCTACCAGACTATCCAAGTACAGCACGTAGAGCATCTAAACGAGAAGAACAACGATATTTAGGCAACAGTGATGAAATAGATGCATATGGATTTAATATTGCCTGTGAACTAATGGATAGATATAAAAAAATGGATGATGTTGTTCAACATTTAAACATTGATCAGAAAAATAAACGAGTAAAATATGACGAATGGTTTATGTATCTTAAGGCATTTGATCATGATCATAATCATCCAATTATTAAAAAAGTAAAGAAGAAAGTTATACAATATCTACCAAATGCTGTAATTGGTAAACCCTATCGCAATAAAGATTGGATCTGCTATTGATCTAGGTTAAATAGTATGCTATAATGTTAGCATGACTTTGAACATGCCAGGCACCATAGGCGGTGCTAAAATAATCTTTAAAAACAATCATATGGAAAAAATTGGAATTATCGGCCACGGCTTTGTGGGCAGTGCCATTGCGAATGCTTTAGAAATGGACGCAGAACTCTTTGTTATGGATCCTGCTAAAGGACATAACGCTACATATCAAGATTTAATGAAGTGTAGTGGCATCTTTATATGTGTGCCAACTCCCCAAGACGACGACGGTACCTGCGATACCAGCATATTAGAAGGAATACTAAATGATTTACATAGTCGTGGATACACAGGTGTTATCATTAGTAAATGTACAGCACCGCCTGATTGGTATGAGGCACAGAATATCCAGCATACAAATCTAATCCATGCTCCAGAATTTCTCACTGCTGCCAATGCCGTTAGAGATTACGCAAATGGTGAGTTTGCTTTTATTGGTGGAAGAGTCCCTGCTTACGTAAGAGAAGCAGACCGTATTATACAATTATCCCAAAAGAATTTAAAAAGAATACAGCATTGTACAATTGCCGAAGCCGCAATGGCCAAATATGCTATTAATAC